>ERZ1023650.104-NODE-104-length-18874-cov-36.215739_pt1 | contig 18874 bp, 17 predicted proteins | sample MGYA00380337_ERZ1023650 | MGnify/ENA primary metagenome ERZ1023650 (study PRJEB33179, sample SAMN07449042) | human gut metagenome | biome: Human-gut; feature: Human associated habitat; material: Faeces | host: Homo sapiens | place: India:Kasaragod | collected...
AAGGCATCCTCCAGTATTTGCTGCTTGCTCTTGGTTCTATATACTTTTTCTTTCCAATAGCCGATGCGCACTTGGATATACCGCCACGACTCAAAGTAGCTTTTGTTCAGATGCTTCTCTATGTTGTCAAGCGACGTATTGATGCTTTCCAGCACCACTAGCAGGTCTGCCGTTGAACATGCTGCTGCTCCTGTGGCATACAGCATCAGGTCGCTCACGCTCTTGTACAGGTATTCTCCTTCCTTGGCGATGTTCTCTATGGCTCGTCGGTTGATGCCTATCAGAATTGTATCAGCAACTGAGATGCGCTTTCGTTTGATGACTTTTTTGTTGTAGTCATCCAACAACTTCTTGTAGTCCGAAATCCTGTCGCTCACACCCTCGTAGGTGGAATACACATTCAGACTGGTTCTCAGACTCTGGTACAGCACGTCTATCACCTCGAACGCCCTGGTGTACTTGTCCAGGTCCACGTTCAGTTCCTTATATGCCTTGGTCGCATCATTGCTGTAGCTGTGCAACAGCTTGTTGCTGTATTCCAAGGTGCTTCTTGCAAGCAGCAGACTCCGCTGTTTCTTGTGGTCATTGATGTACGCTTCCACACTGCTCACATCAAATCCCCATTGCGCGAATGTTTTAGAGGGGAGGGCGAGAAACATGAACAGGACTAGCAACATCCTTGCTATACCCATCCGTTTCATCATGCCTCTTATCCCTTCATCCCTCTCCGCTGCATCAGCCTTGTATTCGTTTTTTGCTCTCATATTTCATTGTCTTTTCTCAGTTTTTTCTTTTCTCCACCAAATTCTCACACTAACATGTTAGTGTTTTTCTCCTCTTCCCTAAATTCGAAGATTACCTTTCGGTTCCATTCTCTTCGTCCTCATCGTCATATTTGCCGTGATAGTCATCGGAGTGTTTGGTGTTGGCTGCATTCCTCAACCATCGCTTCTTGCATCTTTCCACCAGACTCAGTCGTCTTCCTTCATCGGCATTGATATGGGGAGCGATATCCATCAGCACATCGATGATGTTGCGCTTGTAGTGCATCATCTTCTCCAGCGACACCAGGTCAGCATATATCTTTGTGATTCTGCTGTCCACCTCTCTTGCTATCTCCAGTCTGTCGCTCGACCATAGCAGGTGTTGGGTGTCATCGGTGGAATTGTCTTCCACGGGTGCGCTCTTGGCATATTCGGTGGTTATCTTGCACGACGGATATTCCTGTGCTATTTCCGATATGCGCTTGTTCACCTCGTTGGCCTTCTCCTGCTCTGTCTTGCTGGCATCAAGTGTTATCACATCCACCACCGATGTATGGGTGTATTCTGATGTCAGTTCCCAACTGATCTGCATGATGGCTCTGTGTATCTTGATGCCGAGAAGGTATTTCGGCTTTCTGGCTATCTTCAATGTTGCCTTGAAGGTGATGATGCCGTTGATGTTGGGCATGGTGGCTTTTCTTATATATGTATAGCCACTCCATGTTCCTTCTTCTTTCCAAGTCAGATTGTAGGCACTCTTGCAGTCACTCATGATGGCTGGTATGCGATAGTAGTCATCGGTTGCCACGTCATTGTCCTTTCCTGCCTCTGCCTCTGCCTTGACTTCCTCTATTTCCTTTTGCTTCTGTTGCCATGCTGCCAATTCTTTGTTCAACTGGTCGATGGTAGCCTTGTTCTTGTTGTATTGCTCCCGATACTTGGCTGCATCTTCCACACTTGCATTGGCAATTTGTTTGATGAGAGTTTTGTTCTCATTTTCCAACTGACTGATTTGCGATTGCAGGGTGGCAACTTTGGCATCAGCTTCCTGCTCTTGCTTATACAGGTCTGATAAGTCGAGGTCGTTCTCTGTCACCGATGTTGTCATGGCGCATTTCTTGCTGTGGTCATTCAGCGAACCGCCACATTTTTTGCACTTGTATTGCGTGGTTCCTTGCCCCAACTGCACACCGTCACTGCAGGTCACGCTGATGGTCACGCTCTCGCATCCCTTCAGCTTGGCGGCATCGGTGGCCTGATAGTAGTTGCGTGCGCCACTGCCTATATAGTAGGTATAGCCTTCCTCGTTGTCGTTCAATTCATTCAGTCGGGCTTGCAACTGTGCCTTGAAGGTGTTCAAGTCCATCGAATAGGAGTCGAAGACGGCCTCATACACTTCTTCCACCTTATCCCAACTCTTATACACCTGTATCTCATAGGCGTATGCCTTCTGCTTCTGTCCTTTCTTCTTGCTGCTGATGATATAACTGTTCATCCAGTAACTGATGCTGTAGCTAAAGCCGTCTTTCTGGTTGTTCTTCCCCTGCACCTTTGCTCTCGACCATCCTGCATGGTTCTCCGAGTTTTGCAGGATGACTTCCCTCTGGTTGCTGTTCGGATAGAAGTTGGCATCCGTGGTGTTGATTCTATACCAGTGGTCACCTTTCAAGATGCTGTTGTTATCGGTTGGTGGCTCATAATCGCATAGCTTTTCCCTTCCTTGGTCTCTTCGGGCGATATACCATCTCTGGGTGTAGTAGTTTCCTGCTGTCTCATCCAAATAGTCGGTCATCCACGAGGTCAGGTTATAGTTGGCTAGGGAAAAGAGTCCTGCCACATTATCCTTGCCTCCAATCATTCCCAACAGGGTATTGCCTATGCTCTTATCCATAGTTTTCCACAATTCACTGTAGTTATCCACAATATCGATGGCTGCACCGAGCTTGCCTTGGAAGAGTTCGTTGAACTGGCTACTCTGCAACAGGGCATTGCCGATATTGTTCATTCCTGCTCCTGCAAGGTTGGCTCCTGCCTTATACAGATTGTCGATGTCGGCTTTCAGATTATCTACAGTGAAATTGCCTGGCACCTTCGACAAATCGTCCAACATCTTCTTCCAATCCACGTTGCCTATCTCCGAAAGTTTCAGGATGGCGGCTATCTCCTGGTTGATTTGCAGAAAGGCGATGTTCGAGAAGGTGAGGGTGCTGTTTGTCACCACACTCTCAAACTGCATGCACAGGTTCTTGGTGTCGTCGCATATCTTCATCAGATAGGTTCCCCAATACAGGGCGGTCTGCGGACTTTTCAGCATCATGCCTGCCACCGTCCATATCTTCGGCATGATTTTGCCCGACACCATGTTGTAGATACGGCGGTAATAGTAGTTCTCTGTGCTACTGTTCCAGATGCCCAACTCCGTCATTGCCTTGCGCTCCAGGAACTTGGAGGCGTAGATGCCGGCACTCGCCACTTCTGCAGCATTATAGTGCTTCAAGATGTTCTGCACCTGCACATTATAGTAGGCTTCTGCCACGGCTTCCGTTCCGTAGGCAGCAGCCATAGCAGCCACAGTCTGCTTGTCATAGTTCACGCTGTAGTACTGTGCGTCAGCCTTTACCAACACACAGACTATCAGCATCATGATGGATAGAAGTCGTTTCATTTTCCTTACCTGTCTTTCTTTTTTTATTACCAAATTCTCACACTAACATGTTAGTGTTTTTAGTACCATTTTGTTGATTATGCTTCAAGCTTTTTAATTGTTCCCTCATACTCCAGATGCTGATAAACAGTGGAACGTAGTCCCATGTCGTGTCTGTACTCTAGCATGATATAGTTAGCTTTCCGCATAGCCACTTTCACACGATAGTTGAATGAACAGAATGTTCTCATCAGCCAACTCTGTTGCTCCAATACCGACATCACCAACTGGTGTCGCATAAACTCCAAGTCATCGCCTCTCACCATTTGGCATGGATCACGCAGTATTCTTGCCATTGCATGGTTGTAGGCTTTTTGAGCATCAAATTTCTTCTTATGCTTCGCCTCCATTTCTTGCAATGGTTCAGCTTCTTGCAACTGCTCAGTCCCTTTCTTCTGCTCAGTCTCTTGCACTGATTCAATCTCTTTCTTCTGCAAACCATCCGTATTGGCAGAAGCAGCATCTTCTTTTGCTTCCTCTTCCGCTATGTCTTCCTCGGATGTCCCTTTCTGCTCTGCACATTGATGTCTTGCATCATATTCTGCATCATGATAGGCGTCCAATTCTTTTTCTGTCATGCCAAGATGTAGTCCTACGTCTTCAAGAGTTTCTTTGATATGTCCCACCAGCTCTGGTGTTACATATCGTATTTTCAACAGTTGCTTCTCTGTACAAGCACACAGGTCTTTATATGTCCATAATTCTGAATCATGGAAAGCCTGACGCATTTTCTCCATCATGCTCGGACGTATATCCCATTTTTCACGATGGAAATCTATAAACCCAACGATATTAATTCTTTTCATCTGGTTCTATCTTTCAATGTTTATTTGTTTGCATTACTTAATCCCAACACTCTTCCTGCTTGGTTCACCTTTTGTGCGAAAGCGAGGCTCTTGCTGATACCACTTGCATCCCAATCCCTGCAATAGGCTTCAATGGCTTGCTGATGATTACATTTCAACTCTCGCTTGTATAGTTTTAACGCTTCCTTCTCCGCTCGTTCCGTGGTGTAGGTCATATAGCACTCATGCGGTTCCTCCACACCATACACATTGCTGGTCTGTCCTCGTCTGATGAACACTTCACGAAAGAAACTGCGTCCTTCCTTATTCTCCAAACGGTTAATGGTGAAGATTTTCTTGCAGTCCACATCGGTCAAACCGAGTATAGCCTTGATGGTGTCAAAGCGTTCCTTGAACTTGCTCTGGTCGAGCAGCATCACCACATCCGAGTTGTTGATGATGGCTTCCTTCACTATCTCGCTGCCGATGATGTCCTGTATCTCCTGTGTCACCACACCCACGCTTGCCCAGAATTTTCTGGCGGTCTTATACAGATATTTTATGTATTCCGCCATCATGGGCGAGGCGATGGCTTTCCATGCCTCCTCGATGATGAGCATCTTTCGGTTCTTTTTGATGCGCATCTTCTGCAGGAACACGTCCATGATGATGAGTGTCACCAGTGGAAAGAGCAGTGGATCATGTAGGCTAAGCACCCAGCGCCTTGCCATATTACTATGGTAGGTTTCCAAATGCTCGCCCCCGAACCGGACTTACACATTTCGGCGTATCCGGCTCTCCATTAATTCTATCAGTCTATACTACCGTAATGGACTTTCTTATGGCAGCTACGACATAAAGCTATCGTCTTACGCTTGCGTGCAATCATGTGGCGTTCCCAATCTTCCTTTCCTTGAAGGTCTTTGAGTTTTCTCACATGGTGCATATCAAGTTTTACGTTTTCCTTTCCACACAATTCACAACGGTTTGCCTTTAATCTGTCGATAAGACTTGTTCCGTGGTAAAAGTATTGAACAGGTAATCTGTCATAGCAATCTCCATATTCTTGTTTCTTACGCTTGAACCCATCGTGATAAAACTGCCTCTTTAAGGTTTGTCCTTTTCTGTTCTTATAGCTTACTGTGAACACTCCGTCTTTCTTGTATTTCTTGCAGATTTGCACTACAGAACTTCTATACTTGGACGCATAGGTTTTGTACATGCTATACTCCATGATATACTTGAATGTATGAAGCGAATGACAATTGTTTGCTATTGAATAGAAGTTATAGATACCTCTTATTTCAGCATTGTATCTTTCCAAGATTTCCAAGTCATCACTGTTGATGAGATATGGTCGGTGCTTAGGCTTGTAAAACTCCTTTCCATTGTGCATCTTTATCTCCAATGCACCATAGTCAAGGAGTTTCTTTCTAATCACTTGCGTCGGCATCTTCAAGTACACCTTATTATTAAAGGGTCTTGTCAATCTGCCAGCCTTGTTTCTCTTGGTCAATACAGATTTGCGGATATAGATTTCATAGCCGAGGAACTTTGCAGACTTTCTTCCATGTGTAATGAGTGTCTTCTCATCTGAAAGTTCAAGCGAAAGCTTCTCGGCAAGGAACTTTTTGATGTCCTGCTTGATGGCTTCCGCCTCTTTCTTTGTTCCAATGACAGCACACAGAAAATCATCTGCATACCGTACATATTTTAGGCGTCTGAAATTTGCATCCATATCCACACCACAAGGAATTTTTGCTCTTTCCTTATCAAAGTGTTTTATTTCTTTGACTATGAATTTGCGCTCTTCCCTGTCTGTTACCGCTTTGAGTTTCAACACTGCACGACTTTTGCCGTACTCAAATTTCACCCTTTCGGGATTGTCTGCTCTTTCTTTGCCCTTGTTGAATTTTTGGATGTATTCACGCATATAAGTGTCAAGTTGGTCAAGGTAGATGTTTGCCAATATCGGGCTGATTATTCCACCTTGTGGCGTGCCACTATATGTTTTGTTGAATACCCAATTTTCAATAAATCCCGCATTGAGGAACTTGCGTATCAATCGAAGAAAACGCTCATCGTCAATTCGCTTCCTTAAAATGTCTATCAATGTGTTATGATTGATATTGTCAAAGAAGCCTTTGATGTCCCCTTCTATGAACCAACGTGTCCCATTGAATGACTTTTGAATTTGTTGCAAGGCTGTATGACAACTTCGCTTGGGTCTAAAACCATGGGAATTGTTGTCAAAGCTACCTTCATATATCGCTTCCAAAATCATTCTGACAACTTCTTGCAGAAGTTTGTCGTTGAATGTGGGTATGCCAAGAGGTCGTTTCTTCCCATTCTTCTTGGGAATATAAACTCTCCTTGACGGTATGGGCTGATATGACTCGTCTTTCAACGAAATTATCAGTTTTTCGATGCGTGATATACTCATGTGGTCAATGGTGGCGTTGTCTGCCCCCTTGGTCATGTTACCCTCCTTTGCATAAATGCGCTGATAGGCAGCATAGTACATCTGTTCATTGAAGAGCAGGCGGTAAAGCCGCTCAAATTTATAGTTCGGTTGTCGGCTGTGTATAGCCAGACTGTTTAATACTCTTTCTGAATTTCTCATAATGTCTCACACATTTTTCATTAATTGTATTAAAAGAATTAACTGCCTCCCTTTGCCATGTGCAGGTCATTATCCTGCTCGGACTACTACGGAGGCTCCGTTGCCTTGTCAGATATTCAGAGGTCTGCACCTCATAGCCTTACAAGTGGCTTTCCGATTTAGGCAATCCCCGTTTGCTTGCATAATAACTCTTGCCTGATAGACAGGAGGATATGACTTTCGTCCTTTTCTGCTTATTGCAGATGCGTCGTGACAAGTACATGCTCTGTTCTCCTCAAAGACTGGAAAATGAGTGTCACGATACAACGAGTTTAGCTATCTTACGTTGCAGGTACGCGCAGATACCGCTTGGACTATCATTCAATCAGTATAGATTTTATCCTTTGTCTATCTTTTCATCCCACCATTCAGTCGCAATCTGATAGCTGATTGACTTATGGATTTCCTACATGCTACACTCCCCATCGTCTTTCGTTGAATGGATAAGTAGGCGGATGATAGGTCTTTTCAATGTACACTTGCCTAATTCCTTGCTAATGGAATAGTTATTTATGCAGCCTTGACGGGCGCACCCTTGATACTGTCGATTTCGAAGACGATGAAGGTCTCATCAAACAGACTGCTGTCCATATTCTCATTCAGCGTCACATCATGGCTACCTCCTTTATAGAAGTCTTTCAACAGATAGTTGTAGGATGACAGGTCTATGCCATGCAGACCGTTCTCCTCGCATATCTTCGGCAGTCGCTCCGTACTGAACTCATAGAAGCTGTTGAAACATAGGTTGCTCACTCGCTTGGTGGTGAAATAGGCATCGTAATACTCGTTGATGACTTGCTCTATCAGTCTGTCTTCGGTCTTGCTCACCGTGCCTTGACTTCCTTTCCATATCAGCATCACCAGGTTCTTCAGAAATCCCAACTTCTCGATGTTCCATTCCTCTCGCTTGATTTTGAAAGGGTTCATCGTGATAGGATGTTCTTCTGTGTAGGATATGTATTTGCCTCCAAAGTATTCACACAGTCCCTCATACGAGTTTCCTGTATCTACCAGTACGATGTCGGTGTCCTGCTCATGGGCTTGGCGCACCATGGAGTTTACATAAAAACTCTTGCCGCTTCCCGAAGGACCGAGGACAAAGAAGTTGCTGTTGTCGGTCAGCTTGTTTCGTCCCTCTTTTCCTGATATGTCGATGGCTACTGGCACTCCTTGACGGTCGGTATAATAGACCTTGAAGGGTGTGTCTTCGCTATGCACAATCTTCTCCTTATACATCAGGCAGGTGGCAGCGTCACCCAAGGTCATAAATCTGTCGTAGTCGTCATTCATCCCATAGCAGTTGCCGGGGAATGAGTTGACAAACAGCTCCAACTGGTTATAGGCTCGTTTCGAGATATGGATGCCCATCCTTCCAAAGGCATTCTCCAGATGGTTGGTGCATTTCTGTATATCCGTGTCGGGCTTCACCGTCACTATCAGATTATAGTGGGTATATACCAACTGCTTGTTTTCCCTCGCTATCACCTCCTGCACTCGCTTGATGTCCTCCACGGCAATCAGATTGCTTGGATTGGGCATACTGGCATGGCGGTTCTTCTTTTTGTCGAGCAGGGCAAGCTCACGCTTCTGGTTCGGCACAAAGATGATTTGGTTATACACCACACTCTCCACACCTGGTATGCTGTCCACCAAGGCTACCAGATCCACTGGCATGCTGGTGTTGTTCACCTCGATGTTGGTAAACGGACGGATTTGTGTCGGCAAGTTGGCGCAATCCACATCCACCAGACTATATACCTTGCAGCGTCTGTCACCCATACCTATCATCTCGTCATCCACCTTGAATCCTGTCATGCTCACCATCTTGTCACGGAAGTTCATGGCAAAGAAACGGTCAACATACAGACTTGCTTCTTGTTTGTTCAGGAACTCCGACTTGATACCGGCATCCTTCAGCTGATCTTGCACCTTTCTGATTTTCACCAGAAAATCTCGCCACTTCTTGTTGTCGAAAGACATCAGACGGCTCTTCTTGTTTTCCTGCGTAATGGTCAGATAGGTCATGCTGTCCGTATATTTTCTTCCATTGAAATAGCGGAAGTAGGATTCTGACAGGAACTCATGTCCCTTGCCACTTTCATCCTTGAACTGCTTTCTGGTAAAGATGTCCTGCTTGTGCAGGGCATAGCCTTCACCCAGAGTCTGTGCGATGGCAGCAAACAGGTTAGTGAACTCATAATAGCTGTCTATATTGGCAGAATACTTCTGCACAGGGTTCTCCATTCTCAGGATGGCAGAATATTCTCCTGTCTTGGTATAGAGCACGCCGATACCGTCCGTGTCTTCCACGGAGAAGTAGATGTCCTGAAAGATTTTCTTCCGCTTGCTACCAGTACCAAAGGCATAGACCGATATGGCCATGCCAATGCAGGTTGCCACGAAAAATAAGATTACATATAGTACCATACTTGTTTATTCTTCTGTTTCTTCGATGGATGATTGATGATTTTCTCTCATACTGGATGATTTGTTGTCATTCTCTTGATAAGAGATATTGTCGTTTTCTTCGCCATAAAGGGTTGACACACTATCTTTTGCAGTGGAATCCATCCTGCTTGTTGGTGTTTCCACGGTTGCAGGATGTTCTTCTGCCTCTCTCGCCCATGCAGCTCTTGCCTTGTCAGCACTCCTCATCGCATCCAATGTGGGTGGCTTGTAGGTCTTGTCCTTACAGGCGGTCAGCAATGTCACTGCCAATGCCGTTATTATAATATTCTTTCCTTTCATACTCACAACTGTACTTTAGTAGCGAAGATGCAATGTTTTCTGCTGAAACAAATAAAGGTAGGCCCACACCCTTGGGGGAGAATGAGCCTACCAGTCGTTCACTTTCTACTTGTCATCCACATCTTGGTCATGTTGATACTTTTTTTGTTTCACATTTTTATATGCGCTTGCTGTAGGCATAGATAAACACTCCTTGGTCGTTCTTCTTAGTATGCAGTCCCTTCCGTTGCTTGAACATGATGAGACCTGCACCCGTAGTGATTGCCACGACCAACACGATCAGTCCTGCAATGATACCTATCAGACAGTAGACGGCAATGAAGCCGATGATGGCTCCTCCTGCCGTGGCTGCTGCCCAATAGATGTACCGCCCCTGTATTCCCATGAATTCAAGGGGCTTCTGGAGTCCCTTGAACAGTGGGTAGTCGGGGTAGCGGATTTCCTGCTCTTCTCTTGCCATTCTTCACGTCGTTTCTCACTTACTGTATATGCACGGAATAACTCTCACTCGTTAGTTGGTCACACCGAAGAACAATGGCAATGCCTGTGCTGCTGCCACGAGGAAGATACATGCTCCTACAATCATCATGATCTTTTTCTTGACATCCTGCTCCTCATTGTTCATAGCGATGTAAACGCTGATGGCACCCACTACGGCTACTACACCTGCAATGGCATAACAGAGCTTGACCACAATAGGCACGTATTTGGCTATTTCCTCTGTCACTGTTGTCAGGGCAGTGGTTCCTGCAGTGTAGTCACCTGCCGAGTTTTGCGCCATGGCAATGCCACCGCCCACAAGGAGCATCAATGCCAATGTCTTCAAGCGTCCTGAAGAGAGAACGCTCTTGGCGGTCTTCTTCAAATAGTTGGTCGTTTTCTTAAACATTCTTTCTTGTTTTACTTGTTAATGATTTCTCTTCGCAGTTCATTCTCACCTTTATCCCCAGTCTTCTTCCACGCTTTTGGCGTCTTTCCTTTCTGGCATACGGCTCGATGGTACTGCTTTCTCACTTTGATATATACTCTTCTGCAGTTGAGTCTTAAATCTGGTAGCCAAAGAATGCAGGGAACAGGATGGATGCTCCTATCATAAACAGACAGGCTCCTATCAGAGTCACTATCGATTTGGTCACACCTTCTTCTCCTGTATTCATCTTGATGTATATCTGCAATGCAGAGATTATCACCATCACTGCAGCGACGGCGTATGTCAGATACAGCACATACAGCATCATCGTCACCACATAGTCGTGCATCCCTGTCAGTGCGTCTGCTCCCCAGCTATAGTCCACATTGCCACATTTGGCTGATGCAGACAGGGGGAGCAGCGCAAAGACAATGATTGCAACTACATTCTTTATGATATGGCTAAATTTCATCCTTGATTGGTATTGTTTTGATGTTTGGTTGTCCTGGCTTTGTCTCACCTTGTCTCAGCAGACTCTCCGTAAACTCGTCTTGCCAGAGCCCGTTTATCCATATAGGAGAGGTATTTTCCATCTGGTCACTCACTCGCTCCTGCAACGACTCGGCAGCAGTCTTCTTTTGTTGATTGGCATCGTCACCATCGGCAGTCATACCTCCAGCTCCTACGCCAGAATCATTGCTCCCTGCATGGCTGGGATCATCACCTTTATTTCCTTCCGAACCATAGCCGCTTCCTGCAGCACCACTTCCTGCAATTCCATTTCCATAACCGTCATCACCACCCATCCCATTCTGATAACTGGTATCATACTGTTTGTTGGCAATGCTGAAACCGCCATCGCTTTCATTGACAGCTACAGCAGCTTCCTCTTCCGTGATGCTGCTCACATCAAACACTTCCTCGTTGCTCTTGTTTTCTTCCTTCTTGCCATACAGGTCTCTCGTTATCATCACCGCATAGTAGATAACGTATGCAATGGTAAGGCTGATGGCGAATATCACAAATGGACTCATATTATACTTTGTTTTATGATTGATTTATACTCTGTGTCGTGGCAATCCTGCCAGTTGCGAGTGCAAAGTAAAGCGTAAAATCCGACATAAAAGAATTTTTCAAAGTATGACCCTCTAAGTTTAAGATATATTCAAAATATAACCATATATCATACTCTAAATCATACTTTGTTTGTCTGTCGCTGCAATTTTTTAGCTTATGAAAAGGGCATAAAAAAAGCCCTCCGAAACGGAGAGCTTGGCAAATTCTTGGTGAACTGTTATTTTTCCATGTATTGTTTCAATTCATGCGTGATGTATGTCCAGACTTCTTGGAATGTCAATGGTTCCTTGAATTTGATCTTCTTCAAGTAACTGTTCCACATGATGTTTCGTTTGGCATCTGTCGCAAAAGAATCCTCAAAAAGGCTGTAGTCAGTAGAGATGGCAGTACCTCTATTCTCAAAGGTTGCAGTAATGGCTTCTTGCAATGTGTTCAAGTCGATTTTTCCTGCTTTGAGTATTCTGTACACATCAAAGAAGTCTTTCATACGGCTGTTCTCTGTTGCATGGTCTATCATTGCCTGATATTTTTCTGCCACTACGGTCTCTAAAGAGTAAGCCAAGATGTCAACTTCTGGCAATGTATCTAGCAACACAGGATAAGAAAGGTCTACAGGTGCAGGAGTTATGATGTCACCAAAGCCTACATCCATGGAAATGACCTGGCTTGCCGTGTCAAGTCCTACCTTGACATGTACTCGCACACCATTATATTCTTTTTTGAGCGTGATTTCTTCTACACTAATGCTGTCCTTGTCAAAGACAACTCCGTCTTCAAGACATTCAATGTCGCATAACTTCTTGAATGTCTCCTTGATGTTGTCCAACTCACGGCTAATCTGCTGACCAAGGAAGTCTATGTCCAATGTGGGTCTTGCTTTCAAATGCTCATGGGCATACAGCAAGGCACCACCTTTCAATATGAAGCGTTCTTTATATGGACTTACCGATAGACGGAACAACAGACGCTCTTGAAAGTATCGTGTCAATATCGATTGGTAGAAAACGTTCTCTTCTTTCGATATATTAAGCAGTTTCGCTCTTACAGAACGAGCATAATTTTTTGTCGTCATATTTATTATTTTATAGTTCCATTTGTAGATATGTTCCCAATGTTTTGGCAACTCTCAGTTGTGAGGCATATTTCATCAGTTTGCTGATATTACGGTCTCTGCGTTTCAGATATTCCTTTATTATCTCTGTACAGACATCTATGCCGATTTTGTTTCTATACTTTACTGCATCACAGACACACTTCTCCACATCGTATATCCTCACCTTGAAACCCTCAATCTCTGTATTCGTAATTCCAAGATTAAAGGCGGTATCACTCCAATGGTATAGTGTGATTGGGGGATAATCTGGAAGTGTGATTTTCCTCCCTCTTTTGATGGCAAGACAATAATCTTGTGGTACCTGTGTTGTCAGTTGATAATGTGACCAAGCGGAATACAGACACAACACACCACCAGGAACGACCTTTTCCACATCAAGCATTTGGCTTGCCAAATGGTCATCGGTTGCATACACACCTCTTTTTATTCTGGTGAGTTCGCCATTCTTGGCGGCTTGCAATACTTTATAGTATGCAGCTCTTCCTGCCATATCTTTTGCAGAGATATAGCCTTCAGATTTTGGATATGTCATACACTTTTCCATGATTTGCATCTTTAATTCTGTACAAAGTTACTACATATTTTTAAAACTGTAGTATGTTTATACAGAAATCTACGCAAAAAATCACGCAAACAATAGTTTCCTACGGAGAATATTTGTTTTTTCCGTAGAAAACTATCGTTTTTCAAACTTTCCCATATCTCCTTTACCAAAACAGATATGCTATATAATACACCAGCAGCATCCCAAGCAGGAACACTGCCACACTGCATCCTATCTTCAATCGTTCCAATACCTCGTCTTGCTCCAGCCCCTTGCTATGTTTGATGATGACAACGATTGATACTATATCTATCAACAATACAGCATATATCATGGCTGGCAGATAGTGAATATGATCCACCATCCACCAGTGCATATCCGCTATATCGTCATATTCCACTTTTGCTTTCCTCATGCTTTCTTTCTCCCAATTAAACAGTCGTTCACATCCTTATATTCTTTGTAGCGTAAGCTCATGTCTATCGCCTTGGAGGGATAAGCATTCCTGACAATTCCATAGCCATCCATTCCTGCCTTGTCATTGTCCAAAAAGCAATATATATGCTCATACACGCCCAGTCTTTGCAGACAACGTTGCATGTTTGCTACTGAATTCAATACGATATAATCACATGGCTCATTCACAACAGCTCTTCCGTCTCCTTGCTTTTCCAAGGTTTTGAAGGAGAGGAAATCCATAAATCCCTCAAATATGCACACAGCCTCCTGCACTCCAATGGCTTCTGCATGCACTATGGATATATCCTTGTGTCCCATACATCCTTTGTAGTATGGATTTCTGATTTCCATACCTTTCTGTATGTTCTCAAAGGCTATGCCGAAATAGCGTTTCTTGCCATGAGTGTACCATACTTCTTTGCAATATTTCATGCCCACCTCTGCGTCGATATGGCGTGAACGCAAATACGACATCAGGGGATTGTATTGCAGGGGTTGTAAATGCACGTTCTCCATCTTCACCGCCGTCTGTACCGCAGCCGCCTTTATTGTTTTGCACGAGTGTTCCACATGACTTATGTTCAATTTGTCCAACCGGTTCAACACCTCACTCACATCATTGGTCTCAAACAGCCGCTTGCTCAGGTTGATGATGTCACCGCCTTGCCCCAATCCAAAGTCATACCACTCATTTCTTTTCTTGCTTACGCAGAATGAGGGTTCCTTCTCGGTTCTGATAGGAGAGAGATAATTGTATCGGTCTCCTCTTATGCTCACCGGAGCATGGTCCAATGTTCTCAGCAGGTCAATGATGCTGATAGTCTTTGCTGTATCTATGTTCATGTTTTTTCTGTTTACTCTATCCTCATTCCGTCATCTGTTCATCTGTCCACACCATATATAGATGTGGAGTGAATGGATTAATGATTGTTGAATCATGTATCTCCATCTATCAGTGGCAGACTGGGATAATTCTTGGGCAGACAGTATTCATTGCTTGCCGATTTCACTACTTTCTTGTTTGTCAACAGATAGGTCAACAGCTTGGATAGTGTGGTTCGGCCTCTTGCAAACCCTATCTCACCATATCCCTTGCTCAATGCCGTCAGCACATGTTCATATCCCGAAACCACCTTGTCATGGAAAGCTATAGCCAAAGCTTTTTCGTGTTGCTCTTCCGTGATGTCCCCGATGGTCATCTTGGCTGCCTTTCCGTCTTTCTTTCCAAACTCGTAGTCGTAGATGTCAACAGGCATCCCTTCTTCGTCTATCTTGAAGGCGAATGGCTCAAACTCCCGGTCTCGCAGACTCAATGGTTTCACTTCGCTTGCATTGGCTAGGGTCTGACTCTTGGCGATAACCAACACCGTTTCTGCCTTGTTGTTCAACTCGGTTCCGATGTGTCCTCTCACATTGTCATCGCTTTTGTTCAGATGAAGCACACAATGTATGTGCAGATTGTAGATGCTCGACCATTGCATCAACTTGTTGATGATGCTCACCGATTCCGACGGATCATTGATGTCCAGCATCAAGTCTCTGATGCCATCGATGACAACCAGACCGCACCCTGTTTCTTTTTGCAAGGCGTGTTCTATCAGCTGCAGTCGCATGGTGGGATGATACTCTCTCAGACCATAGAATACCAGGTTGGCAGCATTCACATCTTGTTGCATCCCTGCCAAACGTAATATGCGTTGCATCACCACATGGCAGTGGTATCTGCTCTGCTCGGTGTCTATATACAGTATCTTACGCTTTCCTTCTGGCAGACAGGCTCTGTACTTCAGTACCTGCTTGTTTCCCAACGAGGCAGCAACGATAGCCGACACATTAAAGGTCTTCCTGCTCTTTGCCTTTCCTGTTGACGCACTGAAATTGCCAAGTGTGGCGATGGTCGAATTGTCCACCCACATAATCTGGGGCGGCACCTGATAGGTGTCGTCTGCCAGTATTCGTGAGGCTTTCAGCAACTCGTCCAGCACATTTCCGTTGTCTGTCTGACAATTGCTTTGTTCCATGGGTGTCATGGCATATCGCTGTTTATGTTCATACCACCCACAGTCAGCGCTTCCATGTCATTGCAATGTGACTCGTCTGAAACATTTGCGTTCATGTTCTCTTGCTGCATTCCTCTTCTTCGGGCAGGACGGCTATTCACCCAATCTATGATTTCTTGTCTATTGAAGAAGATGGTTTTCCCACTTGGCTTATAGTGGGGGATAGATAGTGTTCTGGTCAACTTGTACAACTGACTTTCTGATATACCCAGAAATTCCTTGGCTTCTTTCACGGTCAGTATCTCCTTGGCTGCAAACAGATGTTCTTCCACTTGTGTCAAACGTTCATGCAACTCTTCGATGTCTCCCAATGCTCTGAGGACATCTTCTATTTGTCCTACTCGCTCTGTCAACCGTATTACGACTGGTACCAGGTTGGCTTCCGTCAGCTCTTCCTGACGAATGGCTCCTGCTTGTGTTTGTATTCCCATAATTGGATCCATACTCAAATATTTTTTTGTTTGATAGTTATACTACTTTATCTGTTCAGTACACATTCCGTGCTTTTTGATCAGTTTTGAAGTTTTCTCCTATACAAATCCTGTGATATGGCTTCCTGCTACAAAACTGGGTGCAAATATACTTTTTCTTATACGAAAAAAGATGAATAGGAGGTTGACAGTTCAGCAGTGTCAATCCTCCTATCAATCTTTCTTGTTGTCATATTCTGTCTTTTCCGTCAGATTTTGCCCATTCCGCTATTTCTTTCACCTTGCTCTTGATGTTGGCGAAGATGCTTCTGTCCGACAGTCTTGCCTTGCATGCAGCTGAAGACAAGTCCGAGGCTTTCATGTTCTTCCCTGTAGATGACAGCAACAGTCTGTGTGTACTCACCACATCCTGCCATTGCTTGCTGATGAGTCCGTTCTCACATAGCTTGTCGAAGAAGAATGCTAGCTCTCTGTTGTTCCTTGCCACCAAAGGATTTTCCAGACTGCAGCAGAAGAATCCTTTGATCTCTGCCTCTGTCACTTTTATCTTGAACAGTCTGAATTGGTTCATCGCTTCCACGATAGTTCCCAACAGCCCTTCTCTGCGTAACAACTGCAGCGAATACGTTCCTGCGCCTCTTCCTGTGTCAGAACCGTATTGGCTTTTCATTTGTTTCTTTTTCTCACAAACGCCATATTCTTTCTGATTCACTATAAAGGCAGACACCCATCTTGTCGTTTTGTAAGGGGCAGCCGACGATGTGTCAGGAGCCGACGTGGTGTTCAGCTCTCGTATGAGTGCTTCCACATCTTCTTCGTCCATACTTTCCTGGCAGAAATACTTCTGCACCAAGTCGGGTCTTGTCTCCAATAGGTCTTCGATCATTCCCATGTCCTTACGGTACTGGTTCATCACTCTTACATCCCAACTGCCGCAATAGCGATGTCCATTCAGAAAGTCTTTCACATAACGTGAATACACTTTCTTACCTTCTGCAACCTCCTTGATATAAGTCGATTGCGCTCCTTTCATCAATGTCACAATGCTCTCTGCTTTTCCATTTTCCATATACTTCTTCAGTGGACAGTATTTACAGGAAGATAAAAAAAGAGAACGAGCTTTCTTTCATTCTCATTGTTCCTCTTACTTTTTATAATATATACTATGTCACTTTTTCACTATTGTACTCTTATACTTTTCTACTATCTTACTACATTCCTATGTATGCAAAGTGGATGCCATGCTATGTCATGTACGACAGTAACCCAGTATTCAAGCTGATTGCCACCTCGATGCTTCCTGCAACAACTGCAAGCTGCACCGCCATATACCTTATTGCAGTTTCTCATATTCGCCTCGTTTTATCTTTCTTATTACCTTCATGGTCTGCAGGTCTGTCAGCGTGTACATCACTGACCGCTCCGACAGTCCCATCTCTTCACCTATCTTTAGGGCATCTGCTGTTGTGAACTCATGCTCCAGTCCGTCCAGCAATATCTTCTTTTGCGGTTGAATGCTGTCTATGGTCATGTATTTCTGCAGCCTTGCATAGCATTCCTCGAAATACTCACCTAGCTCTATGGCTGCCTTGACAGAATCAATGTCCACGTTTTCATTGCCTGCTTCTCCACAGGCCCAACGCATCATCTGTATCACAAGGGCCAACCTTGCCGTATTCAGATGGGTCTTCATGATTCTGCCGTCTATCAGTGCATCATCCTTGATGCTGTTGATATAATCAACTGTTCGATTTCTCCAGTCAAAGAAGTGTTGCTGCGCATCCGCCGTGAAATTGATGATGGTGGGTATCACCATTCCGGTCTCGTCATCATATTGGCAGGGCAATGCCAGTATCTTCTCCACCACATCTGCCCACTGGTCAAAGCATTCACGACCATCGTAATTGCTTTCTGTGCCATGCAGCTGCCATGGACTGATGGTATGCCTCTTGGGATAGGCAAACAGAATGCGGTCTATCAGACCATTGTCGCCATATCCCTTGTCCACCAACTCATGCACTCGCTTGGTCTGGGTGGTTCCAATGATATTGATGCAGGGCTGCTCTATATGAATGGGGATGTCCAGGCTGCATCGGGTGATGTCCAATGGTTTTCCGCTATGTGCTGTCAGCAGCTGCTCTATCAGTTGCCCCTTGCTGTATTGGTTCACGGTGTTGAACATACCCATGATCTCATCCACAAATGCCACAATGCCCCTTTGGTTCACATTGTGCGCTTGCATCAACGCCTCTGGGGTGAAGTCCGAAATCACAGTCCTTTGCAGTATCGGTATCTCCGGAATCTCCGATTGCGAATAGGTAAACTTTCTGCTCTTTCTCTTTTCCATAAACAAGGAATAGGCTTCGTCGTCTTCCTTGTATTTTTTCAACAGCTTATAGTCATGCGCCCTAATGGGCTTGAAAGCAAAGTCCAGTGGTGGCGTCTTGCCTACACCTGGTCGTCCCACAAGGATGACGTACAGGATGGGACTGCTCGTCCAGCATCCCTTGATCCTAATCTGGCAGGTGTTCCCAATGGCGGTAGCCACAGCCGACAGCATCGATACCAACAGGTAATCCTGATTGTAGTTCTCGTATTCTACCAGCACCTTCGCCA
>ERZ1023650.108-NODE-108-length-18234-cov-7.916992_pt1 | contig 18234 bp, 14 predicted proteins | sample MGYA00380337_ERZ1023650 | MGnify/ENA primary metagenome ERZ1023650 (study PRJEB33179, sample SAMN07449042) | human gut metagenome | biome: Human-gut; feature: Human associated habitat; material: Faeces | host: Homo sapiens | place: India:Kasaragod | collected...
ATCTACCCTGCCCCAGGAGGGCGGCACTCCGCTGGGCGACCTGACCCAGCTGGAAAAACAGCACCCCCTGAAAGCAACTGTTTTGCCTAAGCCTGAGTATTTTAACCCGGCCGGTTCCGTGAAGGACCGTATCGCTAAGGCCATTGTAGAGGACGCAGAAAAGTCCGGCAAGTTGCAGCCCGGCGGCACCATTATTGAGCCCACCTCCGGCAACACCGGCATCGGTCTGGCAGCTGTTGCTGCGGCCAAAAAATATCGCCTGATCATCACCATGCCGGAGACCATGAGCGTGGAGCGCCGCAACCTGATGAAAGCCTATGGCGCAGAGCTGGTGCTCACCGAGGGCGCCAAGGGCATGAAGGGCGCCATCGCCAAGGCAGAGGAGCTGCACGAGCAGATCCCCGGCTCCATCATCGCCGGTCAGTTTGTAAACCCGGTGAACCCGGCCACCCATAAGGCTACCACCGGCCCGGAGATCTGGAAGGACACCGAGGGCAAGGTTGACATCTTTGTGGCAGGCGTAGGCACCGGCGGTACGGTGTCCGGCGTGGGCGCGTACCTGAAGAGCCAAAACCCAAATGTAAAAGTGGTTGCCGTAGAACCCGCTTCCTCCCCGGTGCTGTCCACCGGCCAGGGCGGCGCCCATAAGATCCAGGGCATCGGCGCCGGCTTTGTTCCGGATACGCTGGATACCAAGATCTACGACGAGATCATTACCGTCACCAATGAAGATGCTTTTGCCACCGGCAAGCGTCTGGCCAAGTCCGACGCAGTGCTCACCGGTATCAGCTCCGGTGCAGCCGTTTGGGCGGCCGAGCAGCTGGCCAAGCGCCCGGAGAACGCAGGCAAGACCATCGTAGCCTTACTGCCGGATACCGGTGACCGCTACCTGTCCACCCCGCTGTTCCAGGACTGATTTTAACCCCCAAAGAATACCACCGCCCCGGCGTGAGCCAAAGCGGTGGTGTTTTTCTTTGCGTATGCATAAGTGCGGATGGAGCAGCCACAGTTGCCCGCCCAATCACCCGCTTGACAAACCCTGCCGGATATATTAAAATAACACAAGTGCGCAGAAGCATATTCTAATAATAGATGCACCGAGGTGTAGCTCATCTGGTAGAGCGCTTGGTTTGGGAGCATAGACGGCATTTCTGACGTTTATCAGTGCCAACCGCCGAAAACCCTTCAACCGTGTGAATTTCGGGCGGTTCGGAAAAAGAAAAAAGCAGTCAAAAATGTGTTTGACCACATAAATGACCACAGACAGAAAAAACTTTATTTTTACCGCTCGCCGTGGTATCATGACAGAAAAGTGAATATCCGGGTATAGCGAAGTTGGTATCGCGCCTGGTTTGGGACCAGGAGACCGTGCGTTCGAGCCGCACTACTCGGACCAAAATTCCTCTGAAGTCAACAATTTCAGAGGAATTTTTCTTATTCTTTGTCTATTGCGGCGCAGAGTTTAAGAACGGACCACTCATATATTTTGTTGTGCCTTTATATCAACTATACTTATTAATTAGAAAGCCTACGGACTTTTCTGTTGTAATTTTGCAAAAAATTGATATAATTTTTATGGAAGTCTTTGATGCTCATAGTTGCTTAACTCACTGTTCTGGGGAGCGTGTATAATGAAGAAAATAATAATCAATAACTTTGCTGCAATAAGCAGTTTAGAGTTATCTCTTGACAAAAACCTTACTGTTGTTATCGGTGCGCAAGCTTCCGGCAAGAGTACTGTATCTAAACTGATTTATTTCTGTCGTAGAGTAAAAGACTATATGTTGGAGTTTTTAGTTGAACCTAAAAACTTCACAACAATTCATCCAAACGAATACTATTCCTATTTCTTAAAGTATATTAGAAAACAATTTATGGGTTGCTTTGGAACAACAAAGCACATGAAACCTTTTCTGATAGAGTTTTATTACGACTGGAATGAACAGGAAAGTTCAAACTTATCCAGGAAAAAAATGTCTTTGACTTTAGACCGATCTGGATTTGTACGAGTAAACTTTTCAAAAGACTTGTCAAGCCAAATCAAGGTATTAATGAATGAGTCTGCACAGCTGTTTAGTTCTTCTGCAATCAACGAAAGCACTTCCATAGAATCACTGCTAAGTGATCTAAAAACCAGACAGGTCGTAAAAAGTCATTTTTCGGGTGTTGTAACAGATCTCTTTAAGGATGACGAGGAGATTCTGTACATTCCTGCGGGACGTAGTATTCTTGCGACACTATCTGAGCAATTGCACGATTTAGATGTATCAATTATGGATTTGCCGCTTCAAGAGTTCATTAATTTAATCCAAAGCACAAAAAAGACTTTTGGGGCAAAAATTCCAGATATTATTACCAACTATACAAAAACCATAGACGGTCAAATTAAAAATACTGATGTTGATTTAGCCTATAGCCTTGTTCGTAAGGTGCTTCGCGGAGACTATGTTAACGAAAGTGACGGTGAAAAACTGTATTATAGTGATCGCGAATATGTGAAGTTGATGTATGCATCTTCTGGTCAACAAGAAGTTCTGTGGATTCTGCTGTTGATTTTCATCAGAATTCTTGAGCAGCAGAAAGTCTTTCTTGTTCTTGAAGAACCCGAAGCACATTTGTTCCCCTCTGCGCAAAAGGATATTATCGAGTTAATTGCATTGCTCATCAATTCGACCGGAAGCACTGTCTTTATAACTACTCACAGTCCATATATTTTGACTTCGATTAACCTTTCCGTTTATTCTGCAAAAGTCGAAAACAGAATTTCAAGTAGCACCACACCCATAGTGAAGAAGTTATTGCGCATTTCTCCAAATCAGATGGATGCTTTTATTATTGACAATAGTAATGGTTTTATCTTCAATTCCATAAAGGATAAAGATGAGCAACTTATTGATGCAACTCAAATTGATGGGATTTCTAATTTTATTAACCAAGCAACAGAAAGAATAATGGATTTGGAGATTCAGCATGATATGTAAGAAAACCGAAGCTTGTTTTTTTGAGTTGCTAAAATCACCTGATGTTGTTAGATGTAAACAAAAACCATTATGTTTAGACTTTTGTGACACAAGATCAGAGGCCGTTTGCAAAGAAAAAGGGAAAGTATATAGACTATTAAATAAAGATAGACTATATAAGATTCTCTCATTGCATGTAGACGGAGGGGTAATCGTTACTGACCGAGAAACTCCTCCAAATGTTGCAAAATGCGATTATCTATATTTGATCAACCTTGAGCCAAAGCCTATTGCGATTCTTATCGAACTCAAAGGAACTGATATTAAGAGAGCAATAGAGCAAATCAAAAATACACTTGTTTTGTTTAGCCATGCGTTTGATAAGTGCAACAAGGTGTACGGTCGGATAGTCTTCTCTGGAGGAACACCCAATATTCAAAATATACCCGCATTCATGTCATTGCAGAGAGAGTTCAAACGCAGAAAAGGTTCTTTAATTGCAAATGAAGTTCTAACGGATAGCGTTGAAAATATATGTTGATTGATAACATCTCCAGATGTGCGGATAATTCCGCACACCTGGAGATGTTGCTTTTTACTTGTCCTTTTTCGCCTTCTTCGATTTTTCCGTCCCTTCTTACCCTCTGGAGCTTGGGGCTGAAGGGTTTCCTTAGCTTTCTGCTTCTTCAGTTCCGCGAGCTCGGTTTTCATCTCGATGATCAGCACCTTGAGCTTCTCTTCACACTCCTCGCGGGTGTGAGCGTAGACATTGCGGGCGTGCTTTTTGCCGTCTGGCCATTTGGGGGAATATCGTCCCTCAAAGAGATGGTCGTTGATTTCGGTGACACAGCCCGTGCCGGGTTTGCGTATTTTGGGCTTGTACGGCGTGAATTCGACCAGGGCGGTATCTTTCCTTTCTTCCCGCTTCATCGTCGGCATACGGGCGTCTGTGCCGCCGATTTTGCGGTCTATATGCACCGCCGCCTGCCTTTGCATAGTATCGGTGATATGGCTGTAAATATCAAGCGTGGTTGCAGATGACACATGGCCTATGGTTGCCGAGAGCGTTTTCACATCCATACCGTGCTCCAGCGCCATGGTCGCAAATGTGTGACGCAAATCGTGAAAGCGCACCTTTTTACAGCCCGCCCGTTCCAAGATCAGTTGTAACCGTTTTCTAACCGATGACGGATTTCTCGGTCTGCCGTTATCAGTCGGTGACGGAAACATCCATTCCGAATCCACCGTTTCCTTATACGCCGCAAGGGTTTTCAAGAGTGACGGCGGCAGAATAACGGTGCGTATCGAGGCTTTTGTTTTCGGCGCCGATATAATCACCTCTGCCTTGATGATATATACCTGCCGTTCAATGCGAAGCTCTCCTGTTGCGAAGTCGAGGTCGCTCCATTTGAGCGCCAATATTTCACCGCGCCGCATTCCCGTGCCGAGCTCCAGCAAGAAGAGCTCATAGCAACCTTCTTCCTTTGCCTGATGCAGAAATCGGATAATTTCATTTTGCGTGAGCACCTGCATCTCCCGTGCTTTCTTCGGTGGCAGCTTACAGCCGACGGCGGGATTGGTGCGAATTAAGCCCTCCTGCATTGCCCGCTGTAAAGCTGTGCGGCAGTTGGCATGTATCCCCCTTATCGTTCTGTCCGAAAGTCCCTTTCCGTAAGTTTTTGCATGCAGTTTTCTTCCGTCTGTCTTTTCCTTTGCGTAGAATTGCTGCAGATCGGATTGCGACAGCTTGTTCAGCGGAATTTTTCCGATTTCGGTAATGATATGATTGTAAATGCGGTTTTCATAGTCTGTTCTTGTGGTAATGCGGAGTGTGTGTCGGCAGTAGGTCTGATACCAGAAGTCGATCCAATCCCCGAACGGCATATCCGGCTTGATTTTATCGGAAGAGCGTCCGTACTGTTCTTTCAGCGCTTCGAGCTTAGTGGAACATTCTGTTTTTGTTTTCGCCGTTACGCATTTTGTAATAGGCAGGCTTTTCTCATTGTACCCGACAACAATTCTTCCTTCCCACCGACCGTCTTTACGCAGGCGTAATGTGCCCTCACCATTTTTTCTTTTTTTAGCGATTGGTATCATCTCCTTCAAGCATAATCTCATCCATAAAGCTCCCCACGATAGCGGAAGCGTTTCTCTGCATATCGGTGGTCACATGGGTGTAGGTGTCCAGCGTAAAGCTGGCGTTGGTATGCCCGAGGATTCCCGACAGGGTTTTCGCATCCACACCGCCCGCCAGCGCGTGAGTGGCGAAGGTGTGGCGCAGATCGTGGAACCGAATCAGCGGAAGCTCCGCCTGTTTTAACAGTGTTTTTAATCGGTGGTAAGCATAGTCGGGGTGCATCGGTTTTTCGGGCTCATAGATATTCGGGAATATCCATTCGCTGACTGCCGTTTCTTTTCGTTTCCGCAGAAGTTCCGCAGTGCTCGGCGGCAGGACAATCGTGCGCATTCCCGTCTCGGTTTTGGTTTCGCCGATATTCAATCCGCCGCCTTTCCTTTTAGCAACCGAGCGTCTCACTTTCAGCTTTCCGTTTTCCGCATCGAAGTCCTCCCACTTCAGTCCGCAGATTTCACCCCGCCGCAGTCCTGTGGTCAGCTCGGTGTAGAAGAAATCGTACCACCGCTCATCCTGTCGGATGCGCTGCATGAATCGCTCAAGCTGTTCGTCATTGAGTATCTGCTTCGGCGGATAATTGTTTTTGGGAATCGTTGTGCCGACCGTTGGGTTTTTAACAATCAGCCGTAGGCGCACCGCCATATCGAGTGCTTCGTGCAGCATCATATGAATACCGCGCACCATGCTGTCGGCAAGCTCTGTGCCGTGCAGCTTGTCCGGTTTCACACGGCCTTTCTTTTTGACGGTGTTATAGAATTTTTGAAGTTCCTGCGTGGTCAGCGCCGACAAAGGTCTGTCGCCGAGATACGGTTTGATTTGATTTTTAATCATCGCTTTGTAAGAATCCAGCGTGCTCTCGCGAATTGTGAAGATCATATATTCATTGATCCATCGGTCGAGCCATTCGCCGAGCGTCATATTGCATTCTTCGGTGAGGTCGGCATCGCGGTACATCTCGATGCAGTCGTGGAGCTTTACGATTAACTCCTTTTGTGTTCGGGCAAGCACATAGCGGTGAATCGGATCGCCGTTCTTTTTGTGACCGACAACGATGCGGCCTTCCCACCGTCCGTCATCGCGCTTGCGCACCATACCGTCTCCCGACGGTCTTCGTTTTGCCATATCGGCCACCTCCTTGCAGCACAACACAATACCACAAACTTCCCTGAATATCCAGCAAAATCTGCGGAAAAATCAGCAACCCCTAAATCAGCGAGGTTTTTATCGCCGCAACCCCGAAATTGAAGCTTTTATAACCGTTCTTAAAAGCCATACAAAGCCTTGTGCGGTCGGCGTTGCCGTCCGCTGTTCCTTGCGAGGGGAAAGCAAGGCAACCCCTCGCTTTCTCCTGCTTATTTTCGCACGGAGCGTAAAACTGCCGTTATACCGCCGATTTTCCATGTTTGCGGTCAAATTCGGCGAGTTTTTTCAAGGCTGCCTGACGCCGATTTTCTTCGTGCAGCCGTATCAGTTGTTCTTCGTAATACTGCTCTATTGCATCCTCAATCGGGCGTATCGTATAGCGCAAATTGCCGTTGCGTTTTTCTCCGTTTTGGGTAATGACTGAGGTTGGCTCGGCAGTAATCAGTTGCTTTTCAATCAGGCTGTCCACGTATTTTTTAACGGTGTTTTTGCTCATACCGACAGCGTTACCGATCGTTTTATAGCTCGGATGGCATTGAAATGTTTTCCTGCCCTCGCAGTACATCAGATACGCATACACTGCGATCTCGCCGGTACTGAGACCCAAACTGAAAATCTCGTTCGGCAGTGGAAAATAATCTCGGATCGCATCACGATTTGGATATCGGGTGAATTTCAAATGCTGCCTCCCGTCTTTTCTTTGACCCATGCGCGAAACTTTTCTTTCGGTACGATGAGTCGTGAGCCGATACGCAACGACGGAAATCCTTTCTCGTGCATCAGCTCGTAGCTGCTTGAGATGGAGATACCGAGGAGCTTGGCTACCGTTTCAGCATTAAGGAACAACGGCAGATCCTCATAAGCGGTGTAAACAGATTCTTTCATTGTTTTTTCCTCCTGTTAAATTCACACGGTTTTTCGCCGTGTTATGTAGAGGACTGCTGTTTTGCAAAACAAAAAGACCCGCACTCAATCCCGATGCATAGTTGCATCGGTGATTATGTAAGTGCGAGTCTGAAACTCAAAATAAAAATATGTGTATTCAATTGTCGGTTGCTTTCTTTACTTGCAGTATAACGTACCGGAAAAATTTTGTCAAATTTTTCACTTTCGCAGTGTATATTCCGGCGCTTTTGCGGGAATACTGTTTTCTTTGTTTTCTGCGGTGCAGATTTTAACCGTGCTGTGTCGAACTGAAAATCGCAAGGCCAAACCGCGAAATCGGCTCGGCCTTGTTTCTGCAAATTCAATCCTCTGACGGCTCGTACAACACTTCGGTCATGATTCTCGCCGCGAGCTTAAAGCCGCTGATAAACGCTTCGCGCTCATTCATACCGTGCAGTTCCGCCTCGCAGTCTTTGAGCTTTTCAAAGATTTCTTTTTGCTGAGCCGCAAGCGTCGGTATCAAGCTGTCCTGATGCCGAATAACATAGCTCAACACTTCGCTGTGAGCACTCTTGCGCTTAAAACTGTGTTCGTGCGGAACGATATTGCCGTAGTACAAATCTTCAAGCGTTGTCATTTTCATTCCACCTCACATAAGAAGAGGACGACATGTCATCGGTCATACCCGACACCGTGTCGCCCTCATTTTTCATTTTCTCTGCCGCAATCAGCGCGTGCTTGACAAGCAGCATTTCAAGCCAAGTACGCTCGTCGTATTCCGACGGACGCCCATTTTGGAGGAAGTCTTTCATAACTTCTCCCAAGATACCGTACTTTTTTCCCGCACTTTCTCCGCGGTACAATTCTTCTAAACTCATCTGTGCCATATCCGCACCTCCTTTGCAGTACACAACAGTACCACAGTTCGGTGCGGAAGTCCAGTAATTATTCTAGATACCGTTTCGGTATCTACTAATCATTTCTCGCTCATATCCATCAAGAAACATAGTGAATTGAAAATATCGTGCGTTGAAAAACTCTCTTTGTTCTTCCAATGTATCACCATCGATAAATTTTTTTTCAATTTTTCTAACCGTAATAATAGGAACACCTTTTTCAATCATATCTGTACCTAAAAGTGTTTTTGCGCCTACTTCAAAATATCTAATAATTTTACTAAGATCTAATGGTTCACCTAACGAAACACCTTTTAGTTCAAACGCTCTATTGATCAGCGTTTCAAATAAACTCAAAATTCGTGGAAGCTGATATTCGATGGTATCTTTAACATTCCTAAAAACAGTTCTATATGTATCGTTAACAAACTTCTTTTCCAAATTCTCGCTATCCAACGAATTCTCTAGAGGTCTATCAAATCTATATTTTAGCACTCCCAAATACCCATCTTCTGCATATTTTTTTGAAAAATACTTAATTCCAGAAATCTGTGTATCTTTTATCTCGCCTACTTTGGCCCAAACTTCGAGAATTGCATCAAAATAGCCGTCGTTTATAAACTGCATTATATTTGCTTTTTCGATACCATTAAATCTTCCAATGCTAGAACATATTTCTCTTAATATCTTCTCTTGTTTGACACGCTCAATCAATCTATTTTGAGAAAAAACTTTATCAGGGAGAAGGTCTCGATCTAATTCGATGCGTTTTTTTCTTTCAAGATTTGTCGAAGATAAATGCTCGTTTTCAACATTCTCTAAATCAACATCGCCTAACAACACTTCATCGCTAAATAGTTTAAAATCCAAACTTATATGTTCGCTAGACTCGATTTTTAAGCATTCTCGATTTAAATAAACAATATTACCAACAAAATGTCGCAAATACCTGCCGGCGCGCCCATTAATGTTTAGTAGTAGGAAGCGTTTTCCTGCATCGTTTTCGCCAGAAGGGTTGTGATATACTATAACTGTTTTTGCATTAGTATTAACACCCTCTACTATCGTAGATGTACAAAACAGTAATGGCATTTGTTTTTGATTAAACAAAGACATTATTTCTCTTTGAAAATATTTAGGAAACTTTCCATTGTGTATCCCGATACCGCGCTTTAATGCATATATAAAGTCCCATGCTTCAATAGAGTTTTTTCCTCTACCATATTTACAGTTAAAATTACGTGACACATGATCAACAAACATATTAATTAATTTGTTGTCATCTATCGGTAGTTTTTCGCAATATTTCCTAGCATTCTTTTCCGTATGACTGGGATATAAACAATAAACTATTGCGGAATTGTGTTTAGTTATATTTAGTTTATTTACAATAAAATGCAATTTATTGAATTTATCTTTTTCAGTTGTTTTAATTGCTTCATTTTCAATTGGAGACTGTATCCTGAAGGTTTGTCCATGAAAATCGATTTTGTTTTTCAATGTCGGTTCAAAATGAATCTCCATTGTGCCGATACCATACCGTAAAAGCATATTCTTAAAACCAGATTTCAATTTATCAATCTTGATAAACGGTCCACTAATATAGCATGAATTAGATTTTTCCAAAAGATAGTAAAGAGCTAATCTAAACGCACATGCTCTGTGGTTTGTTGTTCGTTCATTTTGATATGAATTATCTTCAAGTGAAATATTATTAGGAGAGTCGTCGTCACATTCTACTGTAATATCTTCATCAATTTTATATATCTCATCATAAAAGAAAAAATCAACAGTTATATCCGGAAATATTGCCAACATTCTTAACACTCTTTCTGGTGTTAGCACAAAAATATTCTTTTCTGAAATCTCCAAATCGCGATAAATTGAATTATGTATATGATAGAATAGTTTTGACTGTTTTAAGAACAAATTTAAATCTTCTGTAACTTCCATTAGTAATGCAACTGTTGGCAAAACGATAACTATGTTATTATATTTTTTGTAGTTATTATATATTATTTGTTTTAGCAAGAATGTTTTACCAAAGGATGTGGGAGCACTCAGAAACAATTTTTGATTATTTTCTTCATAAGAATCTAATACATCCTTCTGCAAGCGATCCAAAACAAACCCCGTCGCTGTACCATAATACTTTAAAATTGCGTTCTCCTTAACCTCAGATAAATTATCACCTATAAAATCTTCAGCCTTAAATCCGTTCAATCTGTTATATCCAAAAGTTCGCATTTTGACACAAGCGGTATAAATTATATAATCTAGTCGATTTTTATCTTCTTCAGAACCTTGATAATTTTTTTTGTGTTCAGATAAATAGCAAATCAGATTTTTCATACGCGCTATAGTACTTTCATCACACTCACTTTTATTAGTAAGCGATAAAAGTTCTTTAGCCAACAACTTTATATCTTTCATACCTGTTTTCTTACTCCTAAAAACTCACTTCTAATTTTGCCTATGTTTTGAACAGGGAAAACTAACAAAAGCACTTCAATGTTCAGTCCAGCATCATTAACGATATTGAAATCATCAAAGGAATCTTTAACTTTGGTCTTTATTATTTCTAACAATGTTTTTTCGCCCGAATAACTCTTTTCATCAGCAATAATAAGACACGGTACCCTTATTGTGATATTTTCTTCTTTGAAATAGGTAACTATTTTAGAATGTAATAGCTGTTTATCAGCAGAATGCTCTAAAATTAAGTCGTTTAGATCATCAATTATCTTTAACAGATTTTTTGATCGACAACTTACAGCCTTCATTATATCTGCCAATATCATCATTGCACTTGAAAAATAGTGTTCTAAGATACTTTTATTGATATCCTTTTTTATACCATCTAGACAATATTTCCAGCTTCCCGTTTTCACTTGCCCAACCCACATATATTTCTTATCATCTTCACAAGAAAACAGCAACCCATCATATCCTCTAACTTCATGTCCAGAACGTTTATCATCTGCGCCTTTTCTAGGGTATCTTTCCAAATACTTAACTCTTGAATATAGCATTTCCATATTGGGGAAAAAGCACTTCAAAAAACTATCAAGAGCTAATTCCCCAAATAACCGATCACATTCTTTTTCCGTTTTAGGTACACGCATCTCATATGCCGCCCTTGATGCTTTTATGAGATCTTTAAATCTTCCTTTTATATAATCTTTTTCTATCTCTTCTTTTTCGAATGCATAAAAAATAATACTATCGAACAACAAATCGGCGAACTGTTTTTCAAAATCTGTTGTTATACTTTGACGATAAGGATGAACATCAAAGTTCTCATTGTACGGAGTATATTTTACAACGAGCCCTTCCAATTCACTACCAATCATATTTTGAAAAATTTCATTTGCATTCATATTTGACCAACCTTCATAATACTGATTATGTTTGCATTTATATACTAATTAAATCAAAACGTCGTTGCTATGGTCTATCTCATGCTGAATGATTTGTACCGTCCAGCTGGTGAAGGTTCTGATGCTAGTTTGGAATTCGGCGATTTGTCACCGCACTTTAATGATCTGATAGCGTTTGCATTTTCGTGGGGTGCCCAACAAAGAAAGACAACCTCTTCGGCATCATACAGTCCTGACTTTTTGATAATCTCAGGATTGAACATAGTCATATATGTACCTTCATTATCAAACACAATAATCCGCTTACGTACGCCAATCATATTTGCTACCATACCAACACAACTGTCCTTGTTGGCAATCAACGTATCCAGCAAGTACTGTACCACCTGCGAATCTTCTTTTGTCGCCTTTTCTGACTTCACGCCAAGAAAAATCAGATCGTGTATTACCTCTTTAACCATTGTAAACCTCAAGGATCCTTTTTAATATTTCTTTATCTGCCGGGCAGAAATCATAGTTAAAAATCTCGCTCGGCATGATCCACTTGATATCGTTATGTTCTAACTTCTGCGGCACACCTTCAGTGATGCTTGCACTGAACAAGGTTAGATGCACGGTGATATCGGGATACTCATGAACAACATCCATAAACACATTGCCTACCGACAAGGTAACGGCAAGTTCTTCCCGGCACTCACGGATAAGTGCCTGTTCTTTTGTCTCTCTCGGTTCTACCTTACCGCCAACAAATTCCCATAAGAGTCCTCTGGCTTTGTGTGCTGGACGTTGACAAATCATAAATTTATTGTCCTGCCATATAAGTGCCGCTACTACTTCAGTCATTACCCTACCACCAATTTATTCGTTTTCTTTAAGTATTTTGCCGGAATAGGGGTATCTAATTTCCATGTAATGTTCATGGGTCTTGAACCGTTATGCGAAACATAATTTGCAGTACCAAGATAAGTGTACGGTGCCGTATTGCCGTAAACATCATTCTTAAATTCGCGCACAAACAAGAGAACCTTGCTGCCGTTTTTGCGATGATTGATATACCGCTGACCGACTTTACCTTCTGCATTGGTGGTACTTTGGCTTTGCCAATGGAACAGGGTTTCGTTGATGGAATAATCCTGATACATGGTTGTAGGCGAGTAGTCTTTATCCGACTTGTTCAATGTGATAAAGAACACATCAATTTCCTTGTCTGGCAACCATTTTACACCTTCGCGAACTGTGCTTGGCTTCATAAAATCCATGGCAACAAGCAGTTGATCGCGCGTATAGGTACAATGTAGATCCAGCGGACAATCAAATCCGAGGCGCACAGGCTCATCAATAAAATCAATGCGATTGTAGTTACATTTGAGCAGTGCAATTAGCTCAGAAAGCATGACAGGACTATTCAAAAGCGCCCGGAAGTTTTCGAATACTTCGTCTGCGTTCCAATCTTCAATCGCTTTTCCCCACATTGTAATATAGAACATCTGAAGCATACGCTTTTCTATATCCGAAAGTTTTGTAAGGTCGAAATGATCGATATTTTCCAAAACACGCAGCATAAACACAATCCATCGTCTTGAATCCACCAAAGCAAAACGGCTGAGTGCCTTTGACATTACCTCTTCCATCGGTTCCTCGAAATTATCAATTATATCTGCACGTGCGCACAGACGAGAAAAGGAAGCAAATTTATAGATTGAGCGAGGATCCAACCGATAGTGATCAAGAAAATTTTCGAGGGTAAGTTTTAGGCCGGTATCTTCTTCAAAGGTTGCTATACGTGCAACAAGGCCGGCGCTGTTCCCATAAGATGCGCGAATGTTATCAAGAATATATCTTGCTGCCTTCTTTTCAAGCTGAATATAGCATCCCTTTGGGAGTGAAATAAACCCATCCTTGATTTCACGTGTTACGCCTCGTGTGGTGTTGGAAAGTAGAGCTGCAAACTTATCTTCAAAATTATACTTTTTGTTTGCTTGCCCAATAAAATCAAGCACGGTTAAGCATTCTTTATCTTCAGATAAACGCAGACCACGGCCAAGTTGCTGTAAAAACACTGTCAAAGATTCTGTTGGACGCAAGAATAAAACCGTGTTGACTTCAGGGATGTCCACACCTTCGTTGTAGATATCAACGACGAAGATAAACCGCACTTCACCTTTTACAAGCCTGGCCTTTGCCGCTTTTCTTTCTTCGTCCGGCGAATGTCCGGTCAGGAACATCGACGGAATTCCGCGGGCATTAAAATAATTGGACATAAATTCTGCGTGTTCAACCGTTACGCAAAATCCAAGCCCCTTTACATCATCAATATCGGTAACATATTTGAGCAATGAAGAAACCACCAAGTCGGCACGACGATTTGCCGTTATACCGCTGAGTGTATAAACCCGCGAAAGCTCGCCTTTATCATAGCCTCCGGCTGCCCATTTTAAGTGATCCAGATCAACTGTATCCGTTACACCAAAATATTGAAACGGACACAGAAGCTTGCGGTCAATCGCTTCGGGCAGACGAATTTCGGCAGCGATGCGATTGTTGAAGTATGGCAAAATGCTCTTCCCGTCCATACGTTCAGGCGTTGCTGTCAAACCGAGAAGAATCTGCGGATGATAATAGGATAAAAGCTTTTGATATGTAGGCGCGGCGGCGTGGTGAAACTCGTCTACGATAATATAATCATAAAAATCTGATGTTGTTTTCTCGGTAAAGCTCTGCGAGTTGAAAGTTTGAATAGATATAAAAAGATTATCTATGCTTTCCGGTTTATAGCTGCCTACAAACATATCGCCAAAGTTCGCGTCTTTCAGTACCGCGCGAAAGGTGTACATACTTTGTTTTAGGATTTCTTCACGATGAGCCACAAACAGAAGTCGGCAAGGCTTTTCCGGGTTATGCTTGCGAAAATGCTTGTAGTCAAGCGCAGAAATTACCGTCTTTCCGGTACCTGTGGCGGCAACAACAAGGTTTCGATGATAGCCACGAACCTTGCGCTCAGCTTCCAGCTTATCAAGAATTTCTTGCTGATAGGAATAGGGCGCAATATCCATTGTATAAACTTCGGCATTATTACTGTCAAAGTATTTTTCGGCCTTTAACGCACGGGACAAACGCTCCTTTTGATCCTCGTTGTAGTATTCAAATTCATTGGAATTCCAATAGCTTTCAAAGGTAGCCTCGATTTTGTCAATGGTTTCCGGTAGGTCCTTCTTTGTAACCTTTACGTTCCATTCAAGACCGCTGGAGATGGCAGCATTAGAAAGATTCGATGAACCCACATACGCCGTAGTAAAACCGGTATCCCGATAGAAGACATACGTTTTCGCATGGAGTCTGGTGCGTTTGGTGTCATAGCTCACCTTGATTTTTGTGTTTGGAAGTTTGCGGAGTTCTTCGATTGCCTTTACATCCGTCGCTCCCATATAAGAGGTTGTAATAATGCGGAGTTCTCCACCGTTTTTCGTAAAGGTTGTAAGCTCATCTATAATTAAGCGCAGGCCGCTCCATTTAATGAAAGATACCAGCATATCTATGCGGTTACAGGAGATAATTTCCTTTTTGAGCTCGGTAAACATCTGCGGCTCGTGGATTGCACCAGTAAATAGCGAGCTTTGTGCAATAGACGTTTCGGGGCGAATAATCGCTGCTTTCTCATTGAGAGCAAGAATGCTGTTCTTTTTGTCAAAGAGTGCGAGTAGCTGCTCGGCCTGTTCTGCGACTGTCATTTTACCAAGTTCGTTTTCTTTAGTTTCGTGAATAATCGTAGAAATAATACGGTTTGCAAGCGCTACTTGTGTGTGCACGTCACCGCCATTATCAGCAACATTATCAAGCCCTTTTTCTACAACTTCGGCAATGTATTTTGCCAGTATTTTGGACGCCTCCGCACGATCAATGGGCGCGGTAGTAGAACGCTTGTCCGTAGAGGCAAGCTCCGTTTCTAATCCCTTATTGATAATTTGCTCATACAGTCCGTCGTGCAACATACGCTAAAATACCTGTCCCTGTAATCGTGTGCGACTTTTATAGACATGCGTGTATAAATTCCTCAGTAAGTTTGAACAGAAGCACAAATCCGCTGTGGCATTATATCTTCCGCAAAAGCGGAGGCAACGCAAAGGACGATCACGCAATTTGTCTGGTAAAGTTACAATAATAACAATTTTATCATCAAGGACATTATATCGCGCTTTGTTCTCCATGGCAACTATTTTAATTGTGTAATGTAAAATTTGTGTATTCAGGGCTTGTTTCTGACAGCCGCTTTTGTGGGCAGCGGTGACGCCTACGCACCGCTCTACCGTAGCGAATATTTTAATTTATCTTGCCTTTGCCTTAGCCACAGCAGCCGTGATTGCATTGGTTGCAGGGGTCATCAAATCCCGCAAAGCCAAGGGGGAAGAAACCCGGGAAAAACAGAGACAAGAGGAAGAACAGAAAATCGAAGAATACGACGAATAGCAAAGCAGGAAGCCACCGATGATCGGTGGCTTTCTTATGTTATGAGGGGGAGCAAATTGCTGCCTTCGTGGAATAAAACAGGGGAAATTGTGGGGAAAGGGGGCGCTTTTTGCCGGGGACGGCGAGTGACAGGATCTGCTAATTTTATAGGTTATACTGGTTCAAAAAGACCGTTGAGGACAAGCTTATGAAACTACTGGAAAAGCCAAAATTCACCACCGCCCACAGCCGCGCCGGGACCAAGCGCGCGCTGCTGGGGTGCGTCGGGCACTTGCTGGGTGGGTTTGTACTATCCGCCGGGGCGGTAGCCGGCGGGTGCAGCCCCTTTGCGGTGGCACTGGTGGCGGTGTCCGGGCGGCGGGATTTTCTCTTTTCCGCCCTGGGTGCCGGGTTGGGATATATGATCTTTGGTACCGGCACGGCTCGTGTGCGGTACTTTGCGGCAGTGCTGATCGCCTTGGTAGGCGCGCTGGCAATGGCTGCCTTTCTCCCCCGGCGAGACGCCCGGCTGCCCATGGCGCTGTCTTGTCTGGCAGTGGGGCTGACCGGGGCGGTGCTGCAACTGCGGTTGGGCGGCGGCGCGGCAGATTATGCGCTGGTGCTGGGCGAGAGCATTTTGGCCGGTGGCGGCGGATATTTCTTCTTCCGCGCAGAGCACTGCAATTATCGCCGTCTGCGGTGCAAAGCTGCGCCTACCGGCGACTTGGTATGCGTGCTCATTAGTGGTTCGCTGCTGTTAATGAGCCTGTCTCGATTGACAATTTTCGGCATTGCACCGGCGCGGATTGCGGCTGTGCTGCTGATCTTGATTACCTTACGCTTTGGCTCGTCTCGGTTGGGGGTCACCCTGGCCCTGTGCTTGGGATTCGCCTTGGGTCTGGCCGGGCAAGACACCATGTTTTTGCTAGGGGCCTACGGCTTTTCCGCCCTGCTGGCGGCGCTGTTTGACCGTTTTGCCTCCCTGGGCTGCGCCGGGGCGTTTGTGCTGTCTATGGGCTTTTTCTCTGTGGCGGCCAACCTGGGGCATTTGAGTGTATGCACCTTTGTGGAGAGTGCGGGGGCCGGCGTGCTACTGCTTCTGTTGCCTGCCGCCTGGGGCGATCGGTGCACTGCCTTTTTTGAAAACGGTGCGGATATTGCCCCGGAGGGCTCTTTGCGCCAAAGCCTGGTACTGCGGCTGCGATTTGCCGCCTCCGCCATGGCCAGCGTCAGCGACAATGTGCGGGAGGTGCGGGAGAAGATCGACCGCATTAACGGCAAAAGGGGGTTGCCTCCGGATCCGGAAAAAAGCGATATGCGCATGGTGGCGGCGGACCAGTTTTACTCCATCTCCGACATGCTGTCCGATTTGGCCTTTGAGTTTGATCAGGCGGAGTGCTTTGACGCCAAAACAGCCGGAAAGCTGCGGCGGCTGCTGGGCGAGAGCGAAATTTATCCCAAAAATATCTCTGTGATTTTAGACAAATTTGACCGTATGCGCGTGGAGATCGCCTGTGACGATCCGGCACCGGGATTGTCCAGTCCGGTGCTCCAGGCCAGGATCAGCAAGACCTGCGGGCGCTCGTTGGAGGCAGGCCAGGTGACCCGCTACGGCAGCGAAAGTCTGCTGACCTTTAACGAAAAACCCCTGTATTGTCTGTCTGTGGGTTACGCCCAGTACGCAGCGGAGGGACGGCTGTGCGGTGACACGGTAAAGGTGGCCCGGGACGGCCGGGGCCACCAAATTCTGATTATCAGCGACGGTATGGGTCGCGGCTCTCGGGCAGCGCTGGACGGCGCTATGGGCGCCGGGCTACTGAGCCGTCTGCTCAGTGCAGGCTTTGGCTTTGACGCGGCGCTGAAAGTCGTCAACTCTGCGCTGCTGGTCAAGAGCAATGAGGAAAGTCTGGCTACCCTGGACTGTGCTTGCGTAGATCTGTTTACCGGTCGGTGCGCCTTTTACAAAGCCGGCGCACCCCGATCCTATGTGCTGCGGCACGGGCGGCTGACCCGGTGCGAGCTGGCCAGTATGCCGGCGGGCATTTTGCGGGGCATTACCTTTGCCAAGCGCACGGCGGTGCTGGGCGCCGGGGACACGGTGGTGCTGCTCAGCGACGGCATTACAGACGCGGACGCGGTAGGGCTGGAGGCGCTGCTTTGCCGCTTTCAATCCCAGGATCAGCAGGAGCTGGCAGATACGGTGCTGGCCTATGCCAAGGCCCATACCCCGGCGGATCGACGAGACGATATGAGCGTGATCGTGGCCCGGTTGCTGCCAAATTAAGGAGGAGCGAATACCATGTTTCTATACGGATTTGTCGGCCGCGTCCCCTGCGGCGGGCAGCTGCTGTAGAAGTTGCAGGCCTGTACCCAGCCGGGGCTGGACCGTTACG
>ERZ1023650.111-NODE-111-length-17761-cov-7.988930_pt1 | contig 17761 bp, 18 predicted proteins | sample MGYA00380337_ERZ1023650 | MGnify/ENA primary metagenome ERZ1023650 (study PRJEB33179, sample SAMN07449042) | human gut metagenome | biome: Human-gut; feature: Human associated habitat; material: Faeces | host: Homo sapiens | place: India:Kasaragod | collected...
TGTTATTGCGACCACCGATATGTAGACTTCTATCTTGGTGGGGAGAGTCAGATATGTATAAGATACTGCTACAATAGATAGAATGTCAACCTCGTCGGCAATTTTCAAAGGTTTCGCTGCTTCGATAGTTGCAGGAGTATCTGCTATATCGTTTGGGAATATAAATAAATGGATTTTGCTTTTATCTTTTATACCGGTAGGATGTTTCTTAATCTTAGATATATATTATTTGCGTCTCGAAAAGCAATTTAGATTTTTGTATAACAGAGTAAGAACTGGAGAAAAAGAAGTGGATTTTAACTTAAATCCACCCAAAGTAAAGGAGATTTTAAAATTAAATAAAAAAGCAAATGTCAGAGTAAAGGATTGTGTTTTGTCACCGAGTATACTATTGTTTTATATTCCAATGATTTTGATTTGTGCTGTAGTTACTATAATGAGTTTTGGAGGATATTTGAAATGAAAAGACAAGTATTTTATAGCTTTCATTACGGGAATGATGTTATGAGAGTTCAGCAAATAAGAAATATGGGGGTTATTGAAGGTAATACTCCCGTTTCGCCAAATGAATGGGAACAAGTTAAGCGAACCGGCGATAAAGCAATTGAGAAATGGATAGATGACAATATGAAGTATCGTTCTTGTGTTGTCGTACTTATTGGTTCAGAAACAGCATCGAGACCATGGGTTCAATATGAAATAAACAAAGCATGGGTTGAAGGTAAGGGCTTGTTGGGAATCTACATACACAATATTCGTGACCCTCGTAATGGCACATGCTCAAAAGGGATAAATCCATTCTCAAAATTTACTCTTAGCGGAAAACCCTTTGAGCAAATTGTTCCTTGCTATGACCCAAAGCCGTGGGACGCATATAATGATATTCGCAATAATATAGATACATGGATAGAAAACGCTATCAAAATAAGAAGCCGTTATTAAAGGAGATTTTGATATGGACAAGTTAAAAATGCAGACAGTTAATAAGGCTGATGAGAATTTTAAGAGATTAGCAGAAATGTTTCCTAATGCTGTGACAGAGGCAAAGGATGAGAACGGTGAAGTAGTTCGTGCTATTGATAAAGATGTGCTTATGCAGGAAATAAATACAAAAGTTGTTGATGGCAATGAGGAACGCTATCAGTTCACTTGGCCTGACAAGAAGAAGTCCGTTCTTCTTGCCAATGCACCAATAAATAAGACATTGCGTCCTTGCAGAGAGGAAAGCGTTGACTTTGATAATACAGAAAATCTTTATATTGAGGGCGATAATCTTGAAGTGTTAAAACTTTTGCAGGAAACATATCTTGGCAAAATAAAGATAATTTACATAGACCCGCCATACAATACGGGAACAGATTCATTTGTGTACGATGATAACTTTGCTCAAAGCACTGATGAATATATTGAAAACAGTGGTCAATTTGATGATGACGGAAACCGTATGGTGCAAAACCCCGAAAGCAATGGTCGCTTTCACACTGATTGGCTTAATATGATGTTTACTCGTCTGCGTTTAGCAAAAGATTTACTTTCTAATGATGGTGTTATTTTCATATCGATTGATGATAACGAGGTTGCTAATCTCAGCAAAATGTGCGATGAAATATTTGGTGTCGATAATGCTATAGCTGTATTTCCAAGACTTGCAACAAAAAGTGGTAAGACCCCACTTACATTTATGGTTAGTCACGATTATGTTCTTTGTTACACGAAATCCAGACATGACATTTTTGTTGGACAAGCCTTTGAGGATGATAGTTATAAATATTCCGCTGAATATATAGCTGAAAGAGGAAGATATAACCTCAAACAACCTTTGGATTGCAATTCTATAAGTTACTCAGCTTCTCTTGACTATCCAATCACACATGAAGGAGTCACTTATTATCCAGGTAGTGATTATAACAAATATCTTGAAAGACAAAGTGGTAAGCACCTGCCTAAAGACTATGCATGGAGATGGTCAAAAGAGCTATTTAAGTTTGGCTTAAAAAATGGATGGATTGTTTTTCAAAATGGACGAATCTATACAAAAGGGTATCTTAAAGCCGCTATTGAAAAACAATCAAACGGGTCTTACGCCGTCATTAAGAGGGAAAAAACTCGAAAAATATCCACCATTGATTTTATATCAAACGATTATTCTAATGACATAGCTAAGAAACAGCTTGCTTCATATAAAATTTCTGCCCGATTTGATTTTCCGAAACCAGTAGATTTGATTAAAGTTTTGTTGTCTACGCACTATGATAAAAATGCTCTGGTTGTAGACTTCTTCAGTGGGTCAGCAACTACAGCTGAAGCTGTTTTTAAGCAGAATTTAACGGATGGGGGTAATCGAAAATTTATTCTTGTCCAGTTACCTGAAAAAGCACAAGACGGTACATACAAAAATATTTGTGAAATCGGCAAAGAGCGTATTCGTCGTGCGGGACAGAAAATTAGGAATGAGCAATTAGGAATTAAGAATGAAAGCGATAACTCCTCACTCCAAACTCCTAATTCCTCACTTGACACCGGTTTCCGTGTATTGAAATGCGACAGCTCTAATATGAAAGAGGTTTACTATAATCCTGCCGAGTATGAACCGTCTCTTTTCTCAAGTCTTGAAGATAACATTAAAGAGGACAGAACTCCGGAAGATTTGTTATTCCAAGTAATGCTTGACCTTGGAATTTTGCTTAGCAGCAAAATTCAAGTTAGGAGTGAGAAAGTAGGAATGAGGAATTATTCTTACTTTGATGTTGAGGATGGATATTTGATTGCTTGCTTTGACAAAAACATTGATGAAGAAGTCATCACGGCTATTGCCAAGCAAAAACCATATTATTTTGTTATGCGAGACAGCTCTATGGCAACTGATAGTGTTGCAACCAACTTTGAGCAAATTTTCGCCGCATATAGCCCTGACACAGTAAGGAAGGTGCTGTAATATGGAAAATTTGGATTTATTGGTACAAGAACTTGTTAAATATCCTAAAGAAACCCAATGGCTTGAATTTAAGCATAATAATTATACACCTGAAATGATTGGCAAAGACATAAGCGCATTAGCAAACAGTGCAACATTGTGTGAAAAGACTTGTGCTTATATGGTATGGGGAGTAGATGATGAAACTCATGAAATAATCGGAACTGACAAAGACTTACAAAAGCTGAAAAAGGGAAATCAAGAATTAGAAAATTGGTTAAGAAGCCTGCTTTCAAATAATTCCGATTTTGAATTTTCAACAACAATTGTGAATAATAAAAGAGTTGGGGTACTCATAATATATAGTGCAGCTAATCAAACTGTTATGTTTGAGAAGGTTGACTATATAAGAATTGGGAGCTATACAAAGAAATTGAACGAGTATCCTGAATTACAAGCAAAACTCTGGGATAAATTACGCAGTTCTAAATTTGAGGATAAACCTGCTATAAGTGATCTTGAACTTACTAAAGCCTTAGGGCTGTTGGATTGCAATGCTTATTTTGATAATGCAGATACACCACAACCCCAAGACGCAATAAAAATTTCGCATTATCTTTTAGAAGAAGGCATTTTGCAAAAGCAAGACAATGGACTTTATACTATTACTAACTTAGGTGCAATATTATTTGCTAAAAATCTAACTGCTTTTCCAAAATTGAGTCGAAAGGCAATAAGGGTTGTTCAATATAGTGATAACAGCCGTCTCAATATGTTAAAAGAAGATATAAGCGGAAAAGGTTACGTCGTTGGCTTTGAAGGTCTAATGAAATATATTGAAGCTCTTATTCCGACACGAGAAGTTATAGTAGGCGCAAAACGCGAAAAAGAGTCTGCATATCCTATGTTGGCAATAAGAGAAGCAATAGCGAATGCTTTGATTCATCAAGATTTTTCAATTCGCGGAACCGGGCCGGTGGTAGAAATATTTGAAACCCGTATTGAAATCACAAATCCGGGTATACCGTTAGTGGATATTAGAAGAATTATAGATAATCCTCCAAAATCAAGAAATGAAAAATTAGCCGCACTTATGAGAAGATTGGGAATGTGTGAGGAATTAGGTACAGGCTGGGATAAAATCACTATTACTTGTGAACTTTCTCGCCTTCCGGCACCTAAAATAGATTTATACTCCGACAGCACAAAGGTAAGTTTGTTTTCTGAAAAAAACTTTTCAAATATTTCGCCTGAGGACAAATTGTGGGCGTGTTATCTCCATTCTTGTGTTAAACATGTTCAAGGCGAATATTTGACTAATAGTTCTTTGCGCAAAAGATTTGGATTAAAAGACAGCTCATCAGGTAGTGTTTCTCGATTGATTAAGGATGCTGTAGAGGCAAAACTTATAAAACCACTTGAGCCTGACACTGCTCCAAGATATATGAAGTATTTACCGATATGGGCGTAATTAACTTGCCGATAACTTGCCGGTAACTTGCTGGTTGGGTCACTTTTTTATAATTTTAAGTTTACTTTCTTGCAAAAAGCACCATAAACAGTGACTTTTTACATCATTGAAATTCATCTAATTAAAAATTTTAACTTGCTGGTAACTTGCCGATCTGTGATTTGCTTTTTGATAAAAAGCACTATAAGCAATGAACTTTTATATCATTACAAACATATCTTATAAAAATTTTAACTTGCTGGCAACTTGCTATATCACTATTGTTTGAAAGGGAACATATGAAGTTTAATTTTAAGATTCAACAATATCAAACGGACGCAGTTGATGCTGTTATAAATGTATTTAACGGTCAAGGCTTTCATGATAAAACAAATTACATCCGTGACCTTGGTAATAAAAATCAAACCGATGCGCAGATGACCATTAACACTCCCGATGAAGAATTTGATGTTATAAATGACATAGGATATAAAAACGAGCTTGTTGAACTTTCTGACGAGCAGTTATTACAAAATATTCACACCTTGCAAAGTCAGAATAACATAAAGCTCTCCCCTTCCCTTGTAAAAGATTTGGGCAGATGCAGTCTTGATATTGAAATGGAAACCGGTACCGGTAAAACCTATGTATATATCAAAACTATGTTTGAGCTAAATAAAAAATACGGCTGGAGCAAGTTTATTGTGGTGGTACCGAGCATTGCTATTCGTGAAGGCGTAAAGAAATCGTTTGAAGTAACCACTGATCACTTCATGGAATACTACGGCAAAAAGGCTCGTTTCTTTATCTATAACAGTTCTAACTTAAATCAGCTTGATAACTTTTCATCAAACTCAGGCATCAATGTTATGATTATAAATACACAAGCTTTTGCTACATCTCTTAAAGAAGGCGGTAGAAGCAAGGAGTCCCGTATTATTTATTCAGAGCGTGATGAATTTGCATCTCGCCGTCCAATTGATGTTATCAAAGCAAATCGTCCAATTTTAATTCTTGACGAACCTCAGAAAATGGGCGGTGATGTAACACAAAAGGCATTGAAAAACTTTAATCCGCTTTTCAGTCTTAACTATTCTGCTACCCACGCAAAACACCATAATCTTGTTTATGTACTTGATGCTCTTGATGCATTCAACAAAAAACTTGTCAAAAAAATTGAAGTTAAAGGTTTTGAAGTTAAGAATTTAAGAGGAACTGACAGCTATCTATATCTTGAACAAATTGTGTTATCGCCAAAGAAACCACCCATGGCGAAAATTGAGCTTGAAATCGGACATAATAAGTCAATTAACCGAGAAACACGAATTCTCGGTGTAGATGATAACTTGTACTATAAATCCCAAGAAATGGAACAGTATAAGGGTTATACCATCTCTGAAATTAACCCTCTTTATGGTACAGTAACTTTCACTAACGGCAAAGTAATCAAAACCGGAGATGTTGTTGGAGATATTTCTGAAAACGATATGCGCCGTATTCAAATTAGAGAAACCATACTTTCTCATTTTGAAAAAGAAGAAAAACTCTTTGACAAGGGAATTAAATGTCTATCATTATTCTTCATTGATGAAGTTGCAAAATATCGTCAGTATGATGAAAACGGAGATGAAGTTCTTGGCGAGTACGGCAAGATATTTGAGCAGGAATACACCAGTGTATTAAACGACTATGTAACATTGCTTGATACCCCGTACCAAAGATATTTGAAATCTATCTGCAGTGATGCAACTAAAGTACATACAGGTTACTTTAGTATTGATAAAAAAGGTCATGCTATTGACAGTAAATTAAAGCGTGGCAGTGAATTTTCCGATGATATTTCAGCATATGACCTTATCTTAAAGAACAAAGAAAGATTGCTTTCATTTGACGAGCCTACAAGATTTATATTTTCTCATTCCGCACTTCGTGAGGGTTGGGATAATCCAAACGTTTTTCAGATTTGTACGCTCAAACATTCCGATAGCAACACTGCAAAGCGTCAAGAAGTCGGTCGTGGACTTCGTTTGTGCGTAAATCAGAATGGCAATCGTATGGATGCGGAAAGTTGTGGAGAATCTGTACATGATATAAATACCCTAACGGTTATTGCAAGCGAAAGCTATAAAACATTTGTTACGGATTTGCAGTCGGATATTAAATCTGTACTTTATGACAGACCTACTGTTGCAACAAGTGAATATTTCAAAGGCAAGTATGTTAAGGTTGATGATGTACCTACGCTCATTGACGATAAAACCGCAAATAAAATTTACAAATATCTTATCAAAAATGATTATATTGATGATGACGATAAGGTCACTGACAAATATCGTCAAGAAATTAAGAGTGGTACTGTCGCTGAACTACCGGAAGAATTAAAACCTATGGCAGATGGTATACATACACTTATTCAGTCTGTATATGATGACAACATTCTTCAAGATATGTTTACAGATGGTCACGAAACAAAAGTCAAGGACAATCCTCTTAATGATAACTTTGCCAAAAAAGAATTTCAGGCATTATGGAACGAAATAAACCACAAATACGCCTATACAGTAGAGTTTGACAGCAATGAACTTATACAAAAAGCCATTGCTCATATTGATGATAAATTATTTGTTACTGAACTTCAATACACCACAACTATCGGTCATCAAAAAGAAGAAATGAATGAATACGAAGTTGAGCGTGGAGCTTCCTTTACCAGCGAGAAAACGAGAGTACAAACACTTAGACACACTGAAACAAGTCAAGTCAAATACGATCTCATTGGCAAAATTACTGAGGGAACATCATTAACAAGAAAAACTGTATCGGCAATTTTACAGGGAATAAATATCAAAAAGTTCTATATGTTTAGAAATAATCCTGAAGAATTTATTACAAAGGTTATCAGGCTTATCAATGAACAAAAAGCTACAATGATTGTAGATCATATTTCTTACGATACTATTGAAGGAAAATACGATAGCACAATCTTTACAGCCGAAAAAAATACGCAGAGCTTTGATAAGGCATTCCTTGCAAAAAAAGCAATTCAGGATTATGTGTTTACGGATGGTTCTGCAGAAAAGAGTATTGAAAGAAAATTTGCAGAAGATTTGGATGCAGCGGAAGAAGTATGTGTTTACGCAAAACTTCCGAGAACATTTCAAATACCTACTCCCGTCGGCAATTATTCTCCTGACTGGGCAATCGCTTTCTACGAAGGAACGGTTAAACATATCTTCTTTATTGCTGAAACAAAGGGAACAATGGAAACGCTTAATCTTAGACCGATAGAGCAAGCAAAGATTTCTTGTGCCAAAAAATTGTTTAATGAAATGTCAACAAGCAATGTTGTTTACCATGATGTTGACAGTTACCAAAGCTTATTAGACATTATGAATTCAATATAAACAAAGAAGAAAAGTCGAGTTTGTGTGTTCAGCTTGACTTTTCTTCATACAACATAGTAATACACATTAAAAAAGTGAATACAAAATTAACAAATAAATGAAACAACTATAATACTTGTCAAATAAATACTATGGAAAATATAAGAATCAACAAAGTGCAGAAAGCGGCATTCGAACTAATTCAATCAGATGCAAGATTTTTAAATACAATAATTGATATCAATACAAATGCTAAAAATATTGATAGTAATTTTTTAATGATGTGTCAACCCTACATAGGAATATTTGCAGATGGTGCAGAACAATGGTGTCGAAAAATGGGGTTAGCCGCACCAGTGTTTAACAAAAAAGAAAAGACTTATTATTCTTCTCTTAGACAAGGGCATAAGCTTTTTGAAAAATCTTATAACGATTATACTAAAGCTCTAATGTATCGATTTTACAAAAGTGATAATTATTTCTTTAGAATAAGTGGATTGCGTAAAAATGCCTATTATAATGTAGGAACTGATATTTGCAATGGAGAATTCTGTGGCAATACAATTTTGTGTGCTTTACACACTCCCATTGATGATTTTGAAGATAAAAATTCAGGTGATTTCATTAGCGAGATGGGTGTAATCTTAGGTAAATTGGCTGCTTTTTTAGGGTGCAGAAACTTTCCTCCATATAATTACGATGATATCAATAACATAGTTATATATAAAGACTATCACTTTTATCACAATTGCCCATTAGTTTTAAAAAATGATGTAGGGTTTGTATTGTTTTCAATTCTTTGCAATATCAATTATGCAATAAAATTTGTTGAAAACTACTTCGTTGAAAACATTCCCCAAAAATTCAAATTTGCCTATTTACAATATTATTACCTTTGCGACTTTATAAGGGAAATGAACGAATTACTAAACACCAAGTTGGAATTAAATAGTTCTCTTAAAAACAGAAATATTAGAAATTGCCTTGCACATTATGGACTAGGACAATTTATGAAAGAAACTGACATTGATAAAGAAGATATCCTTAAAGGTATAACGGTAAAAGCTTTCAATATGGAATACTACCATTGCAAAGAACTTCTTTACTATTACCTTAACAAATTAGCTATACAGATAAAGTACAAAATATTTTAGTACGCTATCCCAAAGGTAGAAAACTGAATTCTAACTGATTATCACTGATTTTCCGATATGTGAATCCTTCTTCTTTTCAGGCCCAATAATTTTTTATATTGGTGTATATGTGAATATTCTCTTGTCATAATAAAACCGGCTATTGTAGTTTCTTTAATTCTACCATAGAAGGTCATTTTTCATTATCCACTTTTTACGAACTTGTGCAAAGAATTATGGAAGTTATTGAACTGAGTAACAAAGCATTTATGGGTTATAATTTTCAATGAAAGTATTGATGACAAACAGATTGAAGCGTTTGCTTTTGGTGTTTAGACAGTCTTTATAAATAATCAAATAGCAGGCAAAAAGAAAGCTGAGGATATGAAAATTGTCCTCAGCTTTTGGTTGTTTTAGGGGTTATTTTTCGATGATTTTTGGGGTTGATTTTGAATATTATGCATTGGCAGTTTTTTGACTGATGAAATCTTGTAAGGGCTTTCTAAAAATTTTTCTAAAAAACTTTCTGAATTTTAGAAAATAAAGAACAATATATTAAATATTGTTCAGTGTTACAAAATTCTGAGATTGCAGATAATCACTGTGCTTTTTGGACTTTGCAGCATTAGGTGATACAAGATAATACCACTTCTGAGCCGCTCCAAAACCGCGTGCCGAGGGTTCAAGTCCTTCTGCCCCTGCCAGTGATTTTTGGCTTCGGAAAGCGATTTCCGAAGCCTTTCTTCTTTTAATTCTACCAAAAATTATACCACCTTTATGCGATGTTCAAATTTATAGCGCTGTCGAGAGCGTTTATCGTCGTCTCCTTTGCGGTCTTTCGACGGTTGATATAAATTCTCTCGGTGGTGTTTACGCTTTCGTGTCCGAGCAAAACGGAGATGTCCTGAATCGGCACGCCGTTGTCGTCAAGAATACTCGCCACAGAGTGACGAAAGCCGTGGATCGTACAATGCGGCAAGCCGGCGTTTTCGGTCAGACGATTTACAACTCTATTGATTGCACTGAGATTGACATACGGCTTTCCGAGAACGGTGCGCACAATGAAGTCGTGGCTTTTGTCGTAGCCGTTGCCAAGCAGTTTAGAGTATTCTTCTTGCCGTTGCTTTTCGGCTTTCAGCTCTCCGATAACAAAATCGTTTATCGGAATTTTGCGGTTACTGCTCTTTGTCTTTGGCGTTGTGATTTGCATTGTCACGTTCTTGCGGCTGCCTGTTCTGCTCTTGTTGACGTTCAGGAGCTTTTTGTCATAGTCTATATCCTCCCACGTTAAGGCGAGCAATTCGCCCTTTCTCAGCCCTGTATAGAGGGCAAGAAGCAGGAATATGTAGATATGGCTCTCGTGTTCCTTTGCGTAAAGCAGGAGCTTCCTGACTTGCTGTGCGTTGTACTCGGGTACGTCCTTCTTGATGCTGTGCGGAAATGACGGCATACGGCTCCTTAATACCGGATTCTCATTAACGTAGCGATTCTCAAGAGCGTATTCATACGCCGACGACAACACTCCTCGGATGTTTTTGACCGTTTTGCAGCTCAGTCCGCCCTTGCCGTTTGACTTACCGTGTTGAGAGAGAAATACAAAATACTTGGTGAATACCTCCGGCTTCATATCCTTGAACTTGTACCTCTTTGACTCAAAATAGGGCTTTAGCTTGCCACTCACGGTTTTGTCGTAAGATTCCCATGTAGAAGGTTTTATGATTCCCTTGATACCTTTCAGCCATTTGTCGAGAAAGTCGGTAAAGAGAACATCGTCGCATTCAAGGTTGATATCCTTGTAGCTCTCAATGATTTCTTTCATCTTCTCAATTGCACGGCGTTTGTTGTTACCCTTAACGGGTATCTTCGTGGCAATCATTTTCTGTTTGCCGTTGACACGAAATTTGGCATAGTAGTAATTGCCTTTTATTATTAAGCTTCCTTCCAAAATAATTAACCCTTTCTAAAAAATGATTCTCCTGTTGAGATAAAGTCGATAATGCTCTGCTTGGGAATGATATACTTTTTGCCTACCCTGATTGTGCGGATGATTCCTTCACGCAACAAGCGATAGACAGCTACTCTTCCCAAACCTAACATTTCCATTACCTCGCATACTGTGACAACATCTTTATACTCTGCAAAAGCTTCTTTTGTTTTATCCATACAATTCATCCTCCTATCTAACAGCTTTCAAGAAATTCCGAAACACATCTCTTTGGGATAATGTATCTCTTGCCAACTTTAATAGTTCGGATTTTGCCGGATTTTAATAACTTGTAAACAGTTACTTTGCTGAGCTTTAGCATTTTCGTAACATCGTCAACCGATACGACGTCACAGTATTCAGCGAATAATTCAGTTGTGTTTTTCAAAGTGTCTCCTTTCATTTGGATGAAAGCCCGCTGTGTATATAGAATAGCACAACAGGCTCTCAAACATCAAATGTGCGGATTAAATGAACTTATATGTTAAGAAAATTGATAACGCTTTTCTTTGGTATAACATATCTGCTTCCTACCCTTATAGATTCAATTCTGTGATTCTTCAGAAGATCGTACACAGAATTTTTGCCGATATGAAGCATCTTCATAACGTCGTCAACCGTTACGACATCTTCGTAATCGGAAAACATTTCATAAGTCTTGTCGGTCATCATTTTCACCTCCCTCTGTCACGGTTTTTATTCAAATATCTTCTGTAATGCTCGCAGGCTTTTATAACAAAATCTTCGAGCTGTGTATTGCTGGCTTTGGGTGCAAAACGCCTTACTTTCTCCATCGAGATTTTAAGCACTTCACGTTGATTGGGTTTTTCCTCGGACATAATTCTTTCGAGCAAACGGTTGTCCAGACAATTATCCTTAAACGCACGATGCATTCGGAATGCCTGAGAATACGACGGCGTACAGTTGTCTCTTTCTATGATTTCAAATAATCTGCGCTGGTGATTCTCAGACAGATAAGACAATTCTACTCCGACAGAAAAAGCGATTTTTTCTTCGTCCATCAACTGCAAAAGTTTCGGAATCAACTTGGTCAAACGAATATATCTGTAAACCGTATCACGGCTTTCTCCTGCATTCTGACCGACAGCGGAAGCGGTATCCAACTTCGTTGCAAATTGCGACAAAGTTAAATCACTTCTCTTTCCCTGACGCTTCAATGCTTCCAGCTTCAACTTATAAGCAAAAGCTTTTTCACTTGGCAGAATTCTGCTTCGGTGTAAGTTGCTGTCCACCAGCATTACGGCGGATTCGTCACGATTTACATAACGAACGCTAACTTCAACCTCTTTCTGCCCTAATAATTGGGCGGCACGATACCGTCGGTGTCCCGATATTATTTCAAATTCATCACTTGTGTTTTCAAGCGGTCTGACTATGATTGGAGTAAGAATGCCTTGCTCCTTTATACTTAAAACAAGATCATCCATTTCTGCGTTATCAATCACCTTAAAGGGATGATTATAGAACGGATGAAGCTTGTTAATTGCTATTTTCATCTCTCATACACCTTCTTTCGTTCTTTTGGTTTCCTTCCTCTTGCGAGGTTTTGCACTTGTATTTCACAGCGGATATTTTCGTTAATCTTCGGCTCGTCCTCTATGATTGTAAGGGCGATTTTCTTTTCCTGGCGGAGCTGCCGCAAGAGCGTTGTGCAATCGTCACGGCTCTTTTTCAGCTTCCTGATTCTGTCGTCATCATCGCAGTGGCGCAGCTTGTTATATACCTTCTCTCGCAGCTCGGTAACTTCCTTAATCTCCTTGTCGGTATCGGTGATAAAGGCTTTTACATCATCAAGCGTGTGCAGCTTTTTATTTGAAACCAACGTCACTTGGCGTGAATACCTGTCCAAATGCCGCCACGCTTCACGCATTTCGGGCGTTAGCGGTCTGCGATGATTCCACTTCGGTAACTTACCCATCAGGAAAAGATAGTGTAGATATTTGGCGTATAAACCGCCGAAGGATTTGAGCTTTTTGAAGCTGCCACGGAACACAAATACCCTCGGCTTAAAGCGCTTCATCTGCTTGCGGTTGTACTCATACTCAGCGGCGTTTCGCCAATGATGTGTGTTGTTTTCGTGGATTCTGCGGCGGATTGCTTCGTTATTGTACTCGTCACCCAAGCGGTACATACGCACAGATTTCTTGCTGTTGGCGGAGCGAATTGTCCAGTAACGGTGCTTCGGATTCAGGCACATAATATAGCCCATATCCTTCATAATCCACTTGAAATACTCGAAGCTGCGTGAGTGCTCAATACCGTAATCAATCGCTTCTCTCAGCACATTGAACGTCGTCGGCTCGCCTTTTTTCTCAGCAAAGTAAATGCTTCTCGGTGTTTTCCCCGACGGATTTTTGATGACGGTAAGATTGTGTTCTTCGCACAACTTGTCCGACAAAGCTCTGAATTTCCAGTAAGCTCCCTCGTTGCAATCGAACTTTTTGCCTGTCCACATATTAGTGCTGCATACGACAAAATGGTTGTGCAGCGTACCGGTATTCAGATGCGTCGCTACCAGCACCTGATACTCGTTTCCCCACATTTTCTTTGCCAACTCGACACCGATTTCGTGACAAAGCTCCGGCGTGATCTCGCCTGTTTTGAAGCTCTGATAAGCGTGATAGGCAACGTTACCGCCTGTTTTTCCGAAGCGTTCCTGCACGGCGCTCATCTCCTCAAAGGCAGTATCGGCGTTGCAGTTTACACCCGTTACATAGCAACGGCTCTCCGTTTTTGCTTCGTCACCGGCGTAGTGAATTGCCTTTTTCAAATCGGGATCAATCGTCTTTTCGGGGTTGGCGGCGTAGTTCACCGTGCGCTCCAAGTTGTCCTTAACCGCCCAAATTTTCGTTGTCGCCACCGCTGTCGTCCTCCTTTCGTTCGTGGTATGCGGAGAGAATTTTTTGCTCGATTTCCGAGAGCTTTCCCTCCAAAATTCTTCCGTCAAACGGATATAAATTGTTCCGCAAATCGTTCACCGAAGCGTACACTTCATAGAGCTTTTGGCTCGGTTTTTCGGTCAGCTTTTTGTTCAAACCGACCTTTCTCAGATACTCCGAGAGCGAAATCCCATAGTGCTTTGCGGCTCTTTTCAGCCGCTTTTTCTCGCCTTCGGTTACTCTGACATTGATGTTAAAATTGCGCTTTCGCATAGTTAAACTTCCTTTCTGAATTGGGGTTACAGGGGCTGCTGCCCCTCTCGGCTTTTCAGCCGCCGGTTTTGGCATTACAAAACCTATGCTCGCTACACCATAAGACTAACGTCCTGTGTAGTGCCGTGTAGCCACGTTATACATTTTCAATGATTTCGATCTTCTCAAGGTAAACTTTGTTTTGATTACTTTCCGAATAAAAAAGTCGGAGCTTTGTACCGATCGGCATATAGTAAAACCCGAGGTAAGTTTGCCACCAGAAAATCGGTGTGATGATTTTTCTTCCGTCGTCGAGGGTGAGAAAAATGCGAATGGATTTCTTGTGTCCCTGCGCTTTCATTTCAAGCGTTCCGGTGAACTCTCCGACCTCTTCCATCATCTGATAATCCGAGGTGTCGATCATCATTTCTCTCATCTCAATGAGCGAGAATACTTTTGCGTTGTCGTTCATTTGGTTCTCCTTTCCACTTCCCGAAAAGAAAAGTTTTCGCCGCCCATATAGGTAGGTGTGTTAAGATAAACTTCTTCTTTTTCGGTTAGTTATTTTTTTATTTATCTATTTAGTTATTTATATATAGGTGCTGCTTCTGTCGTTCACGCTGACGGCGCTTGCGTTCGGCTGCCTTCTGTCGTTTTATTCGTTCGGCGCAGTGATCGCAGTAGCGTTTGTTGCGAGCCTTGGAATCAAAGCGTGAGCCGCAGCTTTGACAACGCTTGTAATCGTTGTCGCAGATTAGCATCCGATACAGTTCCTTGTCGAGAGGAAGCACAGCGTCCTTGAAATGGTTGCAGAAGATGTGGTATTTGGAAATCAACTGCACACAGGTATGCGTTTCTCCGTCGTCAAGCAACAGACAGTTGCCGTCCATACAGTTGCAGCACTCCCGCCTGACCAAACGGATGACCTTTCGAAATTGCCCTGCCTTAAATTCAATGAGCATTTGACCTCCTTTCCTGTCACGCTTAATAAGTCCGAAAATGCGGTTGGTAATATAATTACTCTCCTGCACTCCTTTCGTCGCTCAGAGGGTGCATACAGAGCGGCTTGTGAGCCTTAAAAAGCGTGACATCAAACTGTATTTGTTGTCGGCACTGCCAAAGCGTACTTTCCTGACAGGCAATCCTGCTCGACGCTGTGCTGTCAGCCTTCCGGCTGCGCTCGCTCCGTAGAGGTCGTGGCGGTTTATCCTTCGCTTGGCAGCTATTCAGTTGTAGATTTATTTCGGTGGGCATCACCTCCTTTCTAAATAGCCCTTCACCCTATACGCAAAAAAGTCGGGGCAAATATAAGCCTTTTTCAAAAAAAGTTTTTGATAAATCTGTTTTTTAAAAGAGCTATTCGGTTTTTGTTGATTATTCAGTTTTGTTTTTGTCCTCCATATATAAGGGAATGGGAGCGTTCAAAAATTAACCATAATTGGACAATTTTTTTAATTTTGTAGCTTTGCATAAATTCGGTGTATTGTTTTTGTGCAATTTTTTGTTTAGAAAAAGCCCTTCACTTATATGGACAAAATGAAGCCTTTTGGCAGGGTGTTTTTCAAAAGTTCTTTGATAAATCTGCGTTTTGCACAAAAGCGAGGTTGTGTTTTTGTGCAATGTTCTATTGTGTTGGTTTTCTCAAATATCATCAGACATCTAACACTGTCATGCTTAATAAGTCTGAAAATGCGGTTGGTAATATAATTACTACCCTTCGGGCGTTTCATCGCTCAGAGGACGCATACAGAGCGGCTTGTGAGAACTTAAAAGCGTGACATCAAACTGTATGTTGTGTGTCAGCACTGCCAAAGCGTACTTTCCTGACAGGCAATCCTGCTCGACGCTGTGCCGTCAGCCTTCCAGCTGCGCTCGATCCGTAGAGGTCGTGGCGGTTTATCCTTCGCTTGGCAGCTATTCAATTGTAGGTTTGCTTCGGTGGGCATCACTTCCTTTCAAAAAGCCTTTCACTTATATGGACAAAATGAGACCTTTCGGGGGGGATTTATCAATAATTCTTTACTAAATCTGCGTTTTGCACAAAAGAGCTATTCGATTTTTGCGCAGTACAACGAGCCGCATATTAACCCCTCCACTTATCCCCACTGGGAGAGGAAAAAAACGAACCCTAATAAGGAAACTTTTTTATTTTTGTAGCTTTGCACAAATTCATCACCCTGTTTTTGTACAATATTCAGTTTTAAAAAATCCCCTTCACTATTACCCACTGGGGAGCGGATTTTGTTACCCCATTTTGAGAAAAAATTATTTTCTCTCACTTATACCTAATGAGAGAGGTCATTTTTGAAGTCTTTTTTGAAACTTTTTCAAAAACCCTTCACTTATTTGGAATGGGAAGGGGTATTTTGCAACCCCAAACTAAAATTTTATCCTCACTTGTTCATAAAAAGATGTATTCGATAAAGAATTATCCCCTCACCCTTAATGCAAAAAAGTCCTGCAAAATATACACCCTATCGAGAAAAAAATTTATAAAAATATTTGCCCCTTCACCTATACCCAATGGGAAAGGTCATTTTTTAAGTCTGTTTCAAAAATTTTTGCAAAAAAATAACGCCTGCTGAAAGCAGACGTAAAATCATCATGTTTAAAGGTTGATAAGACAACTCAAATATGATAAAATAAAAAGATAAACTGACAAGAAGTGACACGGATGGACAATCATACTCCGGAGCAACGTCGCCGTAATATGAAAGCGGTAAAAAACAAAGGCTCCAAAATCGAAACAATGCTGCAAAAAGAATTGTGGCACAGAGGTTTACGATACAGAAAAAACGCTAAAACCGTTTACGGGAAACCCGATATAGCCTTTATCGGCAAAAAGATTGCCGTATTCTGTGACAGCGAGTTTTTTCACGGATATGATTGGGAAAACAAAAACAAAGAGATTAAGTCCAATCGTGATTTTTGGATACCTAAAATCGAAAAGAATATGCAACGTGATCGTGAGGTAACCGAAAAGCTCACATCCGAGGGATGGATAGTATTAAGATTTTGGGGTAATGAGATCAAAAAAGACTTGTTAGGCTGTGCCGATAAAATAGAAGCAGCTGTTAGGAGTATAAAATGAAGTGGTCATATTTTCCGAGAAACCAAAGAATAACAGATGACTTACTTAATGTTATTGATGTATTTAATCGTAACAACAATCATATTAATTCGTCTGAACACAAATTAAAAAGCGATGAAGTATTGCATTCGATAGCAAACGGACTTGAAGAAATTGGATATTCCGTTGAAAAAAGTAAGCGTGACGAAGATAAGATCAAAATGCCTGTATTATACGGCGAATGCGGTAAACCATCACTAAACTTTGAAGCAGATGCATTTAATTCATGTAATAATATTGTTATTGAAGTTGAAGCCGGCAGAGCAGTAACAAACTATCAGTTTCTAAAAGACTTCTTTGAATCGTGTTGTATGGACGACGCCGACTATCTATGCATCGCAGTAAGATTACTGTACAGAAAGAATGACGACTACAAAAAAGTCTGCGAATTTTTTGATGCTATGTATGCCAGTAATAAGTTTTCTATTCCTTTAAAAGGAATATTGATTATCGGATATTAAATGGAGTAAGAATTATGGTTTATAAATCAATTGATTTGTTTGCCGGCATAGGCGGAATCCGTTTAGGTTTCGACCGTGCTTTCAAGGATGAGATAGAAACCGTGTTCGTTAGCGAATGGGACGAAAAGGCACAGGAAACCTACCGGGCAAATTT
>ERZ1023650.121-NODE-121-length-16477-cov-15.614929_pt1 | contig 16477 bp, 22 predicted proteins | sample MGYA00380337_ERZ1023650 | MGnify/ENA primary metagenome ERZ1023650 (study PRJEB33179, sample SAMN07449042) | human gut metagenome | biome: Human-gut; feature: Human associated habitat; material: Faeces | host: Homo sapiens | place: India:Kasaragod | collected...
CACACATCGAACAAAGATTTTATGGAACATGTACAAAAAAGAATTTATTGTGGAAGGCTAATATGGTTAAAGAAAGATTTAACAATGCTAACTTTAAAGCTAAGAGAAGTGGATGGCAACAAAAAATTAATAGAGTTGAAGTTGTAGATCATGGTACGGCTGTTTATTTTTGGTGTAGCCACATGAGTAATTTCGTTGTTTATGGTGGTTCTAAAAAAGGAACGTATAACAAATTATGTGATATGTTATTGCATATTTGTTTCGAGGAAAACAATGACTATATTAGTCTTTCAGATTTTATTGTAAAGAAGTGAGGTAGAAATAATGAAAAGATACCCTATTAGAAATATTTACATTGACTATGATGGGATTCAATGTGAGTGTTATTTATCTAAAAATAGAATTAAAAAAGCTGCGTATAATTGTATATATGGTAATTATATAAAAGACTTGGTGAAATATAATGTCAAAGTAAGTGTGTGCTGGCATTATGATTGGGATGAACCGGCTGTTTATATTCCAATGTACGAAGGTTATATTGGTTTAGGTAAATACCTAGGTTGGAGGTGATAATTATGAGCCGAATCTATAAGCATGGACATTATCCAAGTGATCTAACTATGGATAATATTGATAAGATTGTGGATGTTGTTGAAACGTATTTATGTAATTATAAATTAGCCTTCCATCTTGTCTATCAAAGACGACATTTAATAAGAATGGACATTTGCAAATTAAATTCAAAGTCTATTATAGGCTCATATTCATTTAAATATGAGACGTTAACATTATTTAAACGAAAAGTTTTTCAAGGCGTCGTATCTCTTAATGATATGATTCAAGAAAATGAAAGACGAGGATATAATTATGTACAGTAATTTAATACTTGCAAGTTTCATTATTTGGGTGATATTATCTGTATACCAATTATATCAGCATTGTAAAGGAAACTTTAAATATTATAAAGTGTCAAACAGATACATAAATTTCATTATATTATTGATTATAATGTTAGTTATGTGGTTTGTGTTAATAAATATACAGATTGACAAGTTAATGGAGGTGCGAAATGTAAAATAATAAGTGTTATGACTTCACCAAAAAAGCGTATAGGTTGTAGTTATGGTGTTATGCTTAAGCCGAAAATTAAACAACTTGAAATAAATTAATGAAAAAAGCAATGTTAAAATTAAAAGGAGAAAAATTAATATGGAAAATTTAACAAATGAAGTAGTAGCAATGGAAAATAATGGGTTAGTAGTGACGGATGATATGAGTTATGAACAACGTGTGAATTTATTCAACGCTGTAAATAATGCTGAGGGATTGAGCGATCAAGTTGGTAAAGATTTATATTTAACAGGCTTTATTGTTCAAGACGTAGAAAAGGAAAATGAAAAAACAGGTGAGATTATCTGCTCTAAACTAATCACAGTAATTGATAAGGAAGGTAAGGCATATGCTACAAATAGTAAACCTTTCTTACAATCATTGAAACAACTTAAACAAGTGTTTAACTATGATTGGACAAAACAACCAATTCATGTTGTGATTATTCAGAAAAAATCTAATTCAAGTAGCAATAAATATTTATCAATGGCTGTTAAATAGCCTATTAATTAAGGGTGTTTAGCCAAACACCCTTTTATTTTATCTTTAAAAGGGGGTGTTTAAATTGGCTAAAATGAGAAAAAGTACGAAAGATGTTAAGCGATTACGCAACGCAATCGCAAGCGCTAAGCGAACGGCGACAAGAGCGCAAAATTTAGGGCAGGACGTTGTATTTAATGACATACGATCAATAAAAGATTTTAATGATCGTAAAGAATTTAATAAATATTTAAAATCAATTGAGAGATTCAATAAAGAAAACAGATACATTGAAAATCGGTATGGTGTTGTTTTCAATCGAAATGACATTGAAAAGGCTAATAAGTTAGTGGATAAACAGAACAAGCAAAGAAAAAAACTAGCTAAAAGTGTCGGTCTAACGAAATTAAAAGAAACAAAAGGCGGTATCGCGACCGGTGTTAGTGTTAGGAACGCTCTTTCTGTTTTAAAAGATGACAGAGGCGGATTTTTTGAGCCGGTCCATCATGTTAACATTCAAAGTTATAGATACCCTAAACAATTAGCTAATCGAATTGAAAGTTTAGAGGAAAATACTAAGAAAAATAAAAAAATTAAGAATTTAAGATTGAATTATGAAACAGCTTTAGGGAAACATGTTAGAGGTAATATAATTACAGAAGAAGAAGCGAAAGAAATTTTAAAAGATATAAAATCTTTATCAGATAAAGATTTTATAAAATGGTTTTATCAAGAAAGAAAGGCGCTTAATACGTTTAAATATTTGGATTTAAGTCGTGAATACACAGAAAATCAAATGTTTGTTAACGAACAGCTTAGTCGAGCGTTAAAATCAGATATGGCAGATGTAAGAGAAAGTTTAGCCGTATTTACCGGACGAGCCTATGTTAGTGGTGGTGTTGTTAAGTATAAATAATGTAAAGGGGGTTGTAGCATGTCAAAAAATAAAAGTCCTAAAGAAGTTTGGGCGTGTGATTTTGAAACTACAACCGACCCTTTAGACTGTCGCGTTTGGGCTTGGGGTGCAAGTTTTGTTGAAGATTCTAATATTAAGCAATATGGTAATACAATTGATGGTTTTATAGAATGGTGCCAACAAAAGACTAGGAAATTATATTTTCACAATCTTGCTTTTGATGGCGAGTTTATTGTTAGTTGGCTTTTAAATAATGGATTCGAGTATTCCGAAAAGCCTAAAACAAACTGTTTTAAAACGATTATATCAAATACAGGTTTATGGTATTCGATAGAAATATGGTGGAAGTATTCGATATATAGGTCAACAAAAACAACAATATGGGATTCGTTCAAATTGATACCATTTTCAATTAAAAAAATTGCGCATGACTTCAATTTACCAATTCGTAAATTGAAGTTAGACTATACGGCTAAAAGAGAAAAAGGACATGTGCTTACATCACATGAGGTTGATTATTTATTTAATGATATTGATATTGAAGGAATGGCATTAAATGAATGTTTTAAATTAGGATTTAATAAAATGACGGCAACAAGTTGTAGTTTTGACGCATTTAAGAAAACATTACCTATGTCATTTGAAAAGATATTTCCGCCCCTAGATATGATTGTTGATAGTGATTTAAGACCGGCTTATGCTGGTGGGTTCGTTTGGGCGAACTCTGAACTAAAAGAAAAAGAAATCGGTCAAGGTATTGTTTTTGATGTCAACTCTCTTTTTCCATCACGTATGTATTATGAATTATTACCTTATGAAACGCCCGTGTATTTTGAGGGTGAATATCAACATGATGATGAATATCCTCTATGGGTTGGTGTTATAAGTTTTGCTTTTGATATTAAAAAAGATCATATTCCTTGTATATCTTTAGACAAGTTTAGTCGGTTTTTTGGAAGTAAAAAATACGTTGAAAGTTCAAATGGTGATATTGTACGAATGACTGTGACCAGTGTTGATTGGGAGTTGTTTAACGAACAATATGATATTTATGATTTTGAATTTATCAATGGGTATAAGTTTAAAGGTTGTATTGGAATTGCCAGGCAGTTTATCGACGAACAGATGGAAGTTAAGAAAAACTCAAAAGGTGCACAAAGGTTTATCGCTAAAAGACAATTAAATTCGGTTTATGGCAAGTTTGCAACGAATCCAAATGTCACACCAAAGATTCCTTTTATTGATAAAGATGATGGAGTTTTACGTTTGCATGATCCTATGTTTACAACTTATGTTGATGGAGAAGTTAAAGAAGTGATTGATGAACAATTTCGTGATCCAATATATTTGCCTTATGGTGAATTTGTCACAGCATATGCGCGTAAATATACAATTACCACAGCGCAAAAGGTAGGTATACATAGAGTTGCATATATTGATACGGATTCTATACATTTAGTAGGCACACAAGTTCCGGACGCAATCAAAGATATTATTGACGATAAAGAACTAGGCTATTGGGGTCTAGAATCTGTGTTTAATCGCTCTTATTTCATCGGTGCTAAAAGTTATGTTGAAGAAATTGAAATCAGTTATAAGGAATATGTAGAACACCAACAAGAGTATATTGATGAGAATGACTGTAAGGACAATCTTTATTACATTCGTGAGGGAGTCTGTTATTATTTGAATGTTAAGTGTGCTGGTATGACGGAAAAAGCTAAACAGAATGTAACATATGATAACTTTAGAGTGGGAAATGTAATTAATGATTGTTTAAAGAAAACACATGTGCCTGGTGGTATTGTATTAGTTGATAGACAGTTTAGTATTAAAAGTAGATAAGGTGGGTGATAAAGTGATAAGTGTTTTAAGTACCATAATAAAGTATTTAATTATGGGATTATGTTGTTTGAGTGTTACATTTCTATTTACTGTTTATGCAATAGGAATGATACTTATATTTATATGGATTATAAAGGAGTGATATTTATGAATTTGTTGTTAAATATAATAGTTGTTGTTTTCGTTGGATTGATTATAGATTATAGCTATAACAATTTACGCAATGAAAATAAAATCTTACGAAAAGATGTTGATGAACTACAATATAAGTTGTTAACTTATGAAAATGGTGGAATTTTTGAAGAGTGTGATAAGAGGTTGAAAGAATTTAATGAGATCATGTTCGGAAGTCCTCCGTTAAAAAATAAAGTTGTAATCGTTCGAAGTATAAAAGAATATGACTATAGCGCATATCGAAAAGATATAGACGCATTGAATGAATATTTAAAAGACGGCTGGAGCATTGTCAATCACGAATCAAGTGAATTTGTTCACACTTATATATTAGGAAAACCATTAGCATGGTCTAAAGAAGGTGATAAATATGATGAGTGAGAAGTCAAAAGAGAATCGAAATAAGTGGTATCGAGATCATGTTAATAAGTATTGTGTTTGTGTAAATAAAAATGAGGTTGAAGTTGTTGACTACATTGAAGATTTATTAGGAAAGAAAAAATTTAGTCAATACGTTAAAGATAAAATTAAAGAAGATTTGGAAAAAAGAAAATAACATGTTATTATTAATATGTAAGGAATAAAGACAGGAAATCAGACATGTATGTTAGGCTTACTCACGGTGAAACGTGCTAACAACATAATTAGGCATAGTAAACTAGCTGGTAACACTTTAAACTTTACAACCTATAATTATAAAACCCTCATAAAAGAGGGTTTTATTTTTCTATTGACTTTATAAAATTGATAGAATATATTTATAAATAGAAGGGATGTGTAAAAATGGAACGTGATGAATTAAGAAACAAATTTACGGAAGTGTTGACAGTTGAAGATCAAGCAGAACGTTCGACTATGCTAAATGACATGCGAGCAGAAGTTGAAAAAAATTTCAAAGAATTAGATGATCTAAAAGCCGAGAACACAAAGTTAGTCGAAAAGAATAATTCGTTAACTGAGGCTAACTCAAAATTATTCATGCAGATTGGCGTTGAAAGTTCCGGTGATGGAAAACCGGAAACTAAAAAGCCAATGGACTTAAGAAAATTAGGCATTTAAAATGAAAGAGGTGATTATATATGCCAAGAACAACAGGAAAAGACGTTGCAAAAGCGATTCAAACAGATTTAGGGTTGGAATCAGAACCAACAGGTAGAGAAGTTGCTAGTGCAATGTATCGTGTATCTTCTCCAAATTTTCAGTCAACAATTGGTGATCCAAACGAAACTAGTTCACTTGAATTTATGAATGGATTATTAGAATATCCTGATACTTTAGGTGTTGAGTTTATGAATTTAGCAACTCGAATTGGTAGAGTTATTGCGCATAGAAATATTTTAACAAATAAGTTAGCTCCTTTTAAAATGGCTAACATGCCATTAGGCTACACAATGGAGGAATATTTTGTTGAATGTGCAAAAGAACATGAATACGATCAAGCCGACGCGGAAAACACTTTATTTAAACGTGAGTTACCGGATATTAAAACAGCATTTTATATTGTTAATCGTAAGTCATATTACCCAGCTACAATTACGGATGATGATATGCGTAAATACTTCGTGTCTTGGGATGGAGTAAATTCGTTAATTGCGCGTATTGTTGACTCTATGTACAATGGTGATAACAAAGACGATTATAACTATATGAAATCAGCTTTAGTTACTCACTATGAGAATGGATTAATGAAAATCGTTAATACAAGTGCGGTAACTGATACAGAATCAGCTAAGGAATTAGCGCGTAAAATTACAGAATATGTATCTTATTTAACTGAACCAACAAATGAATATAACGCTATGGCTGTTACAAAGCAGAACGAATATGATGACATTTATGTCATCTTAAACGGAAAGACAAACAGCTATTTAAACATTGATTGGTTAGCGCAAACATTCCAGTTAGAGTTCGCTGAGTTTAAAACACATGTATTAGTATTGCCGACATTACCAAGCACAACGCAAGGTACGATTGAAGCAATCGTATGTGATTCAGAAATTTATCGTGTATTCGATCAAAAATATAGTGTAGGTGTTGCGTACAATGCTAAAGGATTGTATTGGAATTACTTTTTGCACCATTGGGAAGGAATCGCAACATCTAGATTTGCGAACGCCATTGCTTTTGTTTCCGGGAATGTGGAGGAAAAAGTTACAGCTATCTACTCTAATCCACAAGTTGTAAGTGTTAAAAAAGGTGGAAGTGTAACAGTACCATTTACCGTACAAACTAATGGTTTAAATGCACCAATTAGTTTAACTGCAACATCAGGAGCTCCAACATTGGTTAGTGCAACATTAGCGGATGACTTAAGACACGTAACAATTAAAGGCTTAGAAGCAATTACAGCTGAAGGTTTAACAACTGTTACTATTAAAGATACAAATTCTAATGTTACATGTGATATTAAGGTTGTATATAACGTATAGTTATAATGAAAGTGTCATGAGTAGGACATGACACCCCTCCTTTCTATAGTATTTTGTGAAACTGTGATTGTTGAAAGAAAAAGAGTTATTAAGTTAACTCTTTTTCTTTTATTTAAAAATAGTTGAACATTCAACTATTTTTTTATATTATAGGAATGAAAGAGGTGATTAAAATGAAAATTATTTTAGTAGCATTAATTTTTAACGGATTGGATCTTATTACTGGAATTGTTGGAGCGCTTAGAGATGGTGAGCAAATAAAGTCTAGTAAGTTAAGAGATGGACTATTTAAAAAGGTTGGTTTTATTTTCTGCTATACTTTAGGTATTATGATTAATTATGCTGAGAACTTTTTGACTTTACCGTTTGGCGTTGACTTAGTACCCGTGATTTGTACGTATGCAATCATTACAGAAGTGGTAAGTATTATTGAAAATATTTCTAAAATTAATCCTGATATTCTACCGGACAAGCTAAAATCTTTAATTGGGTATAATGAAGGAGGTAAGTAATATGGGTATTATTGATGATGATAAACTACAAAATATTTTACCGAAATACAGCGAGTTAAAATTAGGTGGTAAAAATCTAGCGCAACAATATGTAAGTGCATTTAATACTGGTATGAATATTTACCAATGTATTAATCAATTGCAAGGTTATATTGAATGGGTGATAAAAGCTGTGAATGATGTGGTAGTACAGTGGAATGATGTTGTTGATTCACAACTACAAGATTCTATTAATGCAACTAAACAAGCTACAACAGAACAATTTAATATTGAATGGCAAAAAAATAAAGCACAGTTGGACGCTGAAATTGAGGGAATCATTCAAGATCAGTTTAACCAAGAATGGCAGGAAAAAGAGAACGCGATCAATGCTAAAATTAATGTTGTTAGTAGTAATTTGGCAACTTTTAAAACTGAAACAAACACAACACTTAGTCAAAACCAAACAGCCTTTAATAACTTTAAAGAAGAAACTAACACAAAATTTACAACAACTAAAGAAGAATTGACAGAGTTAATTAATACAACTCTAGATTCTATTTATCCTGTTGGTTCTGTGTATATCAGTTTAACTAGTACTAACCCTGGTACTTATTTGAAAGGGACTTGGGAACAGTTCGCACAAGGCCGAACACTTGTTGGTGTTGGTGAGGGTAGTGATGGAACAAATACACAAAGTTTCGCTGTTGATGATACTGGTGGTGAGTATAAACATTTGTTAACAAAGAAAGAATTATCATTTATTGATTATGGCGCTTTACTTCAACAAAATGGTTCAGTAATTGGTGTGCACTCACATGGACCTGGTGAAGGTGGATCAGAAAAAATATCATTAATGCAACCATATTATACTGTTTATTTTTGGAAACGTGTGAGCTAGCAAGTATTTAATACTTGCTATTATTTTTAGGAGGTAAACATGAAAAATAAAAAATGTGAACTATCAAGCATTTACAAAATGAAAAAGCCGGAAGATATTCCATATAGTTTACCGGAAGGTTTAAGCGTTTACTTTTACATTGAATTTTACATGCAAGCAATGCACATTTTAAAGGATGTAGATTATGAGCGCTATAATATATGTAAAGATAAGTTAAGAGAATTAGTAGAATTAGAGGAGGAATTGAACTTATGAAGCCAGGTCAAAAACTAGTTTATAACGGTAGTGAAGTCTGCCTTTTTCCTATGGAGACTATGAATATAACCCAATGGTCTAGCCCAACCGCTGAGTCACATTGCTGTGGACATCCATTTGATAACGCTATAAGTGGGCAGGTGCGTGTACCCGTTTATGCTCCTTTTTCTTGCCATCTATCGTATAGTGATAGTGTAGGTAATACACGTGCGTATAGCTCCGATAATCCAGTTTGGACTCCTAACGGATTAACATATGTTACAGTTAGTTTTACACATGATCCGAATCCACCAACCGCAACACGATATGCGCAAGGCGACTTGATTTATCATACAGGAGAAGCCGGTTACGCTACCGGAGATCACTGTCATATCGATCAAACATTTACACAAAATGCCGGACTCGTTTACTATGGTGTGACATGTAACTATGGTAATCAATGTTATGCTTTAAGCGGTTCAGTACTACCAACGGAAGTATTTTATGTAAATGACACAAATATAGTTAATGGGTATGGGCAACAGTGGCAAACTTTCGAAGGGGGTCAGCCACCAACACCACCAGGACCAAGTTATAAATACATAAAACATTATTTCATGTTAGATGGTTTGGGGATTGATTTAGGATTTTATAAAACAAAAGAAGAGATCAAACCCGAACCACCTACACCGTCAACAAATTGGATCATACCAGGTGACATTAATAACACGCGAGCACTTACCGAAGATGAATCTAGACAAAATTGGGTTGCTTTTTGGCAATTCTTTAAGTCTAGAGGATGGACCGCAAATGCGGTTGCTGGTATGTTAGGTAACTCTTATTTTGAATCGACTGTTAACCCGAATCGCTGGGAAAGTGATATACCTTTTGCCGAACCGGTTTCATCTAGGGGGTATGGTTTGGTCCAATGGACACCTTGGACAAAGATAATTGACTGGCTAAAAGAAAAGGGATATTATCCGGATGTTTCAAAGTTTGGAATTGGTGAATGTGAGCGAATTCAATGGGAAATGGAAAACAATCAACAATGGATAGCTACAGCAACCTACCCCGAAAGTTTTGCAAGCTTTTCAAAATCTACCGCCGACCCATACACATTAGCGATTGAATTTTTAGCCAACTATGAAAGACCAGCCGACCCCAACCAACCAACGCGTGGGACGAAGGCTAGGGAAATATATGATTATATCAAAGATAAATAAAATAGTTGATGTTTCAACTATTTTTTAATAAGATAAAGTAAAAGGAGATGATTAAGATGAGTATAGGAGTCGTAAATAGTCAATTTACGCCACAAAGCAAGATTTATCTTTTAAAAGGTTTAGAAATTGACGCTATGAATAACACTTTTTGGGGTGCATTCGATACACCCGAAAAACAATTTGATTTTTTCATTAATAACTATGATCACATTGAATTTGAAAATTACACATATCAGAGAAAAGACGGTACAGTTGTTGTTGACGGATCTTATGATAATTTAAGATTATATAATTATATGATTTATAGAAATGGGGACACGGGGAACAAATCTAAATGGGTTTATTGCTTTATCACAAGTTTAGGTTATTTAAATGACAATGCAACTAGTATTTCGTTCGAAACAGATGTAATACAAACTTGGCGTTTTGAAATTGAAAAGAATTTTCTGCCTAGTTTTATTTCATATGAACATAGACCACAATGGTATATTGATAAAAATATTGATAACCGTAGACGTCCATGTATTAATACACAGCATGAAAACATAGAGCTTGGAACTGATTTAGTATCAACAAATCAAGCAATTGTTAACCCTATGCAAAACTACTCATTCGCGGTTATAACCATGACATGTGATTTTGCTGGAAATGATAGTTATACGAGTGGGCAGGCTGGCACACCATCACCATTAAATTATTACATTTTTCCATTTTCGAAACATAATGGAAACGATGTTAGGATAATGCGAAATGGTGTGAGTGGTAGTAGCTACACAACACTTACCGGATTAAGCGTAACATTAGACCATATCCGTAAGAATGAAAAACTAGTGGGGAAATGTGTTAGTATTATGGTTACGGATTCCATACCTGGTTTAAAAGTTGTTGATGGTGTGTTAAGTGTAGTATCACATAACTTTAACGGAGTACATGAAGGCGATATTGATTGTCTTAAAATTCTAAGTGGCACAATGAATAACATGTATTTTAATAATGATGATGAATACCCCGTATATGAATTAGGTAGAAGTATAGAAGCATTTATAGGATATAATAGAAATAGTAAACTATACACATATCCATACAGCTACTTAATGATTAGTAACAATAATGGTGTTAATAAAATATTTAAAAATGAATTATGGAGTGATCCTTATGATATTAAATTTGTAATGGTTGGAAATCCATCATCAAGTAAAATTAATATCATTCCTAAAAATTATAAGACTTATGATGAAATTGGAAAATCTACACTTATAAATATGGATAACTCTTTTGAAAGTTCATATGAGCTTTCAATACCAATTATAAACGATACCACGGCAATGCTAATGCAATCGTCACGAAACTCTATGAATGTAGGACTGTCAAACATTAGACGTAGTAATGAAACAGCCTCAGCAATTGCCAGTGCAACAGGTAATGCGATGAGCGCACAAACAAGCATTCAAAATAATTTAAATTTAAGTACTGTAGGAAGAAATACAAATTTAGCTAATAGTTTAAATGATTTGCAAAACAAATCAAATATGATAAACGCTAGTTTCGGTGCAATTGGTGGATTAAGTGGTGGAATCGCTAGTGCATTAAGTGGTAATATAGGTGGTGCTGTGGGTAGTCTAGTGGGAGCTGGTTTAGGTATGTCACAAACAGCAATGCAAAATCAAATCAATACTAAACAGACGAATTTACAAAACGCAAATGCACTTGCAAATGCAAATGCACAAGCTAGTGCTAGTACACAATCAACCGCTATTAGTAACCAACTAAGAGAGTTAACAACAAGATACCAAAATAATACAAACATACAAAACGCAATTGATACATATAACGCTAAAATCCATGACGCACAAGCAACTGCCGACAGTATTGTTACAGGTAGTAACGACTTAATGAGAATATTATCTTTAGATCTTAATACATTAGTAATATATGCATACAAACCTACAGACGAATATTTAGAAAGATTAAACAAAGTATGGGACATGCGTGGTTATGCTACAAATGTTATTGATTATCCTAATTTGCATTCTAAAATATCATGGAATTATATCCAAACTGTTAAGTGTAACATTAGTGGTGATGGTATAGATCCGAGCGATCTTGAAAAAATAAAACGCGTATTTGACAATGGTGTGACTTTATGGCACACAAAAAATATCGGTGATTATTCTAGATCAAATGGAGAAAGATATAATATGTCAGAGATTGATAAGTTTGGAAATTATAAAGATAAAAAAGTTCATTAATAGAAAAGGTTGACGGTTCAACCTTTTTTATTTAACATATAGTAAAAGGAGATGATTAAGATGGATTTATTAAATGACACAAGCTCGTTTACTGATTATTGTCGAAACGCGGTTGATATTGCTACAATGAATAATAGTGAAGCGGATTTTATTTATTACACATACTTACAAATGTTAAGTTTAAACATGTTTAAATATAAAGATCTACCCGAATCTATTAATATTTTTTATTTAGAATATATCTTACAAACGCGTGGTTACATTGGTTTTTACGATGATGAAAGGTTAGGTTTAATTTGTAGTGAGATCACATTAGGTGGTCGATTAAACCACTATACTTTACCAACCGAATATCATACGGTTTCTACAAGCCCACTTGTTAAAAAGACGTTAACAAGTGAAGAATGTGTAGTTATGAAAAACAGTCCTCTTTATGTTGGACTATTTCCATATTTAAATTTTTACGCTAAAAAATTAGCTTTAACAAGTCGAACTATGGATCAGAACTTGACTATGCAATGGACGCCATACATTATTACAGGTGATAGACGAATGTTACAGCAATTTAAAGTTTTCATGAAGAAGATTTTACGAGGAGTACAAACGATCTTTACATCAAAAGGATTCAGAACGGAAGATATTAAGGTGTTAAACACAAATGCACCTTTTATTGCCGACGAATTGCACGGAATGAAACAAGCTATTTTGCGTGAGTGTATGACATTCTTAGGTATCGAAAACGCCAATATGGACAAAAAAGAGAGACTTGTCTCGGATGAAGTTAACGCAAACAACCAGCAGGTTATCGCGTCAAGAAACATTTGGTTAAGTGAACGTAAAAAAGCCGTCGAAGAATTAAATAAAAAATTCGGATTAAATGCAAGTGTTGAATTCGCACCTTACGAAGATTATGAAGAAATCATGAAATTACTTGAATTAGATTCAAACACAAGTATTAAAGATTTTAATATTGATAAGAATTTAGATGCCAAAGAAGGTGATGGAAATGATGAATAAATTAAAAGTACCTAACTATTTATTGACTTTGCAAAGTCCGGTGCTAGCTGAAAACACTGAAACAATTTGCGGTGTCTGTCACAACCTTGCATTTGAGGAATTAATTGACGCTCAATATGAATTAAGCGACGCGGAAGTCCTAGAGATCGCTCGAAAAAAGATTTTTGATTTTAATTATAAATTTTATGATGATCCCGAAAGACGTAAGGCGTTAGAAACAGGAATTTTAAAACATTTTTGGTTTGACGAAATCGGTCAAGAAACTTATGCATATTGGAAATTTGAACTTCAGCATTGGTTTGAAACAAATATGGACAGATATTATACTTTGTTTAAGACAATTCCTTTTCAAGATCAGGACGATCCAACCGCTAACACAAACTATACAGAAACTTACACACGCGATAGCACAGGAAACACGCGTGCGAGTGGAGAAGATACATCTATAGCTTTAAACTCTGTAACACCGGAAGGGCGAATTGACATTGAAACAAACGACTATGTTAATAACATTGCTAAAACTATTTCTAAACCGAACAGCGCGAACGATTCAACCGGACATGAAGAATATAGCTTTAAACGTAAAGGTAATATTGGTATACAGACTTTAGCGGAGGTGTTACAAGGTTCAAGGCGTGCGGTTATCACAATTGAAAGTGAATTGTACGCGGAATTGCAAGAATATGGATTATTTTTCAATATTTTTTAGTGGAGGTGATTGAAATGAATATTGATACAAATAAATATTATAATTACAGACAAATGATGATGGGTAAAACTGTAGATCATGATGGGGCTTATGGTTGTCAATGTTGGGACGGAAACTATGACTATGATAAATATCTAGGCTTTGTCGGTCCACATTGCACATCTAGTGGATATGTTAAAGATATATGGTTGAATAGAAAAACAAATGGAATGTTAAACAATTGCGTTGAAATAACCAAGTTAGTCCCTGGTGCTATTGTTGTTTTCAAAGAAGTGCCAAATGTTACGCCTTATAGTCATATTGCTATTTTCGATAGTGACGTGAATGGTTCATGTGGTCGTTTCTTTGGGACAAATCAAGGCGGAAAAAATGGAGCTTATAACATTACTGTTTTTCCTTATGCAGCTATGTATGCCACCGCATTTTTACCAAAAGCATTAATTTTACCGGATGTTGAAGAAGAAAAACAAGATATTTTAAATTATATTCCTAGTGATTTTCATAGAGAAATTGGCGTTTTTTATCCAAATTGTACAATCAGAATTAGACGTGCTCCGAGCTTAAAGGGTAAAGATACAGGACTATATTACACAAATGGTATGCATGTTCAGTATGACGGATTCGTTAAACGTGGAGGTTACTGTTGGATTAGTTGGATCGGCTCAGATAATTCTAGGCGTTGGATGGCTTGCGGTGAGCTTAACTCTAAAGGTTACAATACAACGCCTTATGGAGTTTTCAAATGACACAAACAATAGATTGGTATAGCCCAACGAACATAAAATCATACAATAAATTTCTAAACTTTATTATTGGTGGGCGTGGAATTGGTAAAACATATGGATTCAAAAAAGACTGTATAAGTAGATATAAGAAAAAAGGAAAACAATTTCTTTATCTGAGAAGATACAAGACAGACCTAAAGAAAATAAAAACTTTTCTAAACGACCAATTCGAAAACTTTAAAGATGATGATTTTAAAATAACAGGTGGTAGTAATTTTACCACATTTTACATAAATGGTTGCGAAATGGGTTACGCAACCTCTCTTACATCTTTTTCTAGTTTAAAATCAACAAGTTATGTGGATGTAGACACAATTATTGTGGATGAGTTTATACCCGAAAAAGCTGGATTCAATGCATACTTGCCTAATGAAGTTGAGATCTTATTAAATATTATTGACTCTATTTTTCGACAACGAGAAGGACATGTCTATTTACTAGCAAACAATGTTAGTATCGTTAACCCTTATTTTAGTTATTTTGGTATATCACCAAACCCAAACAAAGAATTTAATACATTTAAAGGTAGTGAATCCGTTGAGCAAATTATCGTGCAAATTTGCCATAGTGATTATAAAAAAGGGAATAAAGAAAAGTCGAAATTTCATAAATTAATATCGAGTACAACGTATGGAGATTATAACGCTGGTAACTTTGCTTATGACACAAACGACTTTATTAAGAAGAAAACAAATGTCTGTAATTATTTATGCACGCTATATTATGATGATATTTATTATGGTGCTTGGATTGATATGAATACAGGCTATGTATATATCAACCAACAAATTAATAAGGAATATGGTTATTGTTATTCTATTGGCAGTAACAACCGCGAAAATATGATGATCGCTAAACTTTGGCGTAAAGATCAAAGATTGAATATGTTAATACGATCATATCGTGATGGATGTGTGTACTATAACAACCAGGAGACTAAAAGACTATTAAGCTACATACTAAGTAAATATTAAAAGAGTGATATTAATTATCACTCTTTTATTTTAATAAAATCTTTAAGATCGTGTTTATTAACAGTATATAAATAATAGTCATGATTAGCACCATATTTATTATAATACTTAATATACTCATCCCATACAATTCTATAATCTGTAGAATGTACAATAATTAAGCCGTCAAATGTAAAATAAAATTCTAATTCAATTTTAATATCTGTGTTCATTTTATCACCTCTTTAACTTTGGCAGTTTACAGTTAAACAAATAAATAATAAAACTAATAATAGCATTTTTATCACCTACCAATTCTCAGAATACATCTTTACAAAATAGCCATGGATATATTCGTGTTTAACAACGCTTGAACGTAAAAGGTAATATTGTCTATAACTTATTAGTCCTTGATTATAATAGGACTGTATTAAGTTCTCACGCTCAGTATCACTAGTGATACCAAGCGTCCTATTTAACTCATTAATCAAACGACTAAGGCTAGTGTAATTGTTCATGTTAACCTCTCTTTACAATCCTACAAACTTCTTTTAAGCAGTTCGAAATACTTTCATTTAATTCAACATAATCAAGATAATCAATATCTAGATCGTTATAAATATCCTCGCACATACGAATACAAATATTTGTATAATCACTAACAGCTTGTAAAACATTGGCTAGTTCATGCCATCCATAAATTTTAGCTAGCACATCATCACGTTGTTTACGAATTAAATCATCATACTTTTGTTTTGTCATATTATTTCCCTCTCATTCTATTAATAAGTAAATTGTACTTTCGTTTCAACTTTAATTTGACTAGTTACAATATTATATTTCCAACATAAATATTCTTGAGCCTGCTCAAGTGACTCGTGTTGTCTAGTTACATAGTCAGTATCAATTGTATAGAAATGTGTCCCCTCATAGTTAATAACGATTCTTAATTTTGGTTTGT
>ERZ1023650.123-NODE-123-length-16442-cov-25.098005_pt1 | contig 16442 bp, 15 predicted proteins | sample MGYA00380337_ERZ1023650 | MGnify/ENA primary metagenome ERZ1023650 (study PRJEB33179, sample SAMN07449042) | human gut metagenome | biome: Human-gut; feature: Human associated habitat; material: Faeces | host: Homo sapiens | place: India:Kasaragod | collected...
TCAGGCTATTAAAGGATAAAGAAAGAGGGTGTGTCATTAACTTATGACACACCCTCTACCTGTTTCATATCGTAATTTTATGCATTACAAACCTCTTGCTTTCAGGAATCCGGAAGCATCTGGCTTCTCCATACCTGTAAAGTCGGTAAACATTTCCATCTGGTCCTTGGTGTTGCCACGGCTCAGAATCTTATCGCGGAATGCCTGACCAACGGCTGGATCCAAGGCGCCATGCTTTGCAAAGTAGTCGGCGATGTTCACAGCCAACACCTCTGTCCAGAGATAGCTGTAATAGCCTGCAGCATAACCGCCGCCCCATACATGGTTGAAGTATGATGTGCTGTAGCGAGGAGGAATCTGGGTGTTGAGCAAACCGATGTTGTGGAGCTCTTCCTTCTCGAAGGCGCCTGCCATATAAGGTGAAGGAACTTCATCCTCGCTAATCTTGTGCCAGGCAAGGTCAAGACAGGTAGCAGCCAGATTCTCGCCCAGTGAATAAGCAGTCTGGAAGCTGATGCTCTTCAGCATGCGCTCTTTCAGATCGGCTGGCATCGCAGCTCCGGTCTCGGTATGACGGGCGTAATGGTCGAATATCTCAGGAATAGATGCAAACGATTCGTTAAACTGGGATGGCATCTCTACGAAATCGCGGGCAACGGCTGTTCCTGAAAGGGTATTGTACTTGCAGTCGGAAAGGATTCCGTGAAGCGCATGACCGAACTCATGGAACAGGGTAGTAACCTCATCCCATGTGATGAGAGATGGCTGACCTTCCGGTGCCTTGGCATTGTTGCATACATTATATATAATAGGCAACTGGCCGCGCTGCTTGCTCTGCTTGGCAAAGGCGCTCATCCATGCACCGCCACGCTTGGTAGGACGGCGGAAGTAATCGCTGTAGAAGAGGGCGATTGGCTTGCCGTTCTTGTCGCTTACCTCGAATACCTTCATGTCTGGGTGATAAGTAGGAATATCCTTGCGCTGCTTGAAGTTCAGTCCGTAAACACGATGGGCGGCATAGAACACACCGTTCACCTGTACGCTGTCGATGTTGAAGTATGGCTTAATCTCATCATCGGTAATGTTGAGCATCTCCTTCTTCATCTTCGCAGAATAATAGAATCGGTCGTATGGCTGCAGCTTGAAGTCCTTGCCTTCAGTCTTCTGTGCATACGCTTCTATCGCCTTGGTTTCAGCATCAGTCTTAGGAGCATATTCCTTGATGAGCTGCTTCAGGAAATCATCCACATTCTTGCTGTTCTTAGCCATCGTCTTTTCGAGCGAATAGTCGGCATAGTTGGCATATCCCATCAACTTGCCCTTCTCGGCACGCAACTTGGCAATCTCGGTTACGATAGGGAAGGTGTTGAATTTTGGGTTAGTACCATCGGCACGGTGGATGCTTGCCATATACACCTTCTTGCGCAGTTCGCGGTTCTGGAGATTGGTGAGGATAGGCTGCTGGGTGGTGTTGATGATGACGATGCAGTAAGGCGCCTTGCCTCCGCGGCTCTCAGCATCTTTCTTGCATTGTGCAATGTCTGCATCGCTCAATCCGGCGAGCTCTTCCTTACTGTTTACCCAAACCACGGCGTTGTTGGTAGCGGCAGGAAGAAGATTGCCCCATTCCTGCTGTAACTCAGAGATGCGGGAGTTGATCTGCTTCATGCGCTCCATCTTCTCGGCAGAAAGGAGGGCACCTGAACGTACAAAACTCTTATAGATAACCTCAGTAAGGCGCTTGTCTTCGCCCTTGAGTTTCTTATATTCGTTGTCGTAAACATACTTGATGCGCTCGAAGAGTTTCTTGTTGAACGAAATCTCATTGTCGAGTTCGGTCAGCAATGGGGTAGCCTTCTTTTCGGTTTCGGCGATTCCCGGAGTCTTGTGGGCACTGGTGAGACCAAAGAAGATGTTAGTCACCTTTTCGAGCAGTGCACCGCTCTCCTCATAGGCGAGGATGGTGTTCTGGAAGTTAGGCTTCTTCTTGTTGTTTACAATCTTCTGGATGTTGGCACGCTGCTCTTTGATAGCCGCTTCGATGGCAGGCAGGTAGTCGCTCTCCTGAATCTTGCTGAAGTCAGGAGCACCGAATGGAAGACTGCTCTTTGTTAAAAGAGGATTCTGACGGTTACCGCCCGCAGTCTGTGCGAACGATGAGGCTGGCATCTGCAGGAGTGCTGCGGCCAAGCCCAGGGTAAGGAAAGCCTTGTTAAGTTTCATCATGTTTCTTTGTTTATTTGAAATTCGTTTGCAAAGATAATCATTTATTTCGGATTATCGCATTTTTATTCATATTTCTTATGGAAAATCAGCAGACAGATGGCTCCTGCCAATGCCATCGGCACACCGATAAGGGCAGGGAAGTTGTATCCTAATCCCATCGCAACAGGAATACCACCGAGGAAAGCTCCCATGGCGTTACCCAGATTGAAGGCACCCTGAATGCAGCAGCCGCCCAGCATTTCGCCACCCTTGGCATGCTTCACGATGAGGAATTGCTCAGGCGATCCTATGCCGAAAAGACAGGCGCAGCAGATGAACATCAGCACCACAGATACCCAGCCGAAAGGGGCGAGGAAGAAGGTGAGCAGAAGTGCAGCTGCCGCCAGAAACTGGAGATAACAGGTAAAGCGGCCGGGCTTGAAACGGTCGGCAAGCAAGGCACTCACCTGATTGCCTACTACCATTCCGCCGCCTGCAAGAATCATCAGCAGAGAGATGCTGGCTGCGCTGAATCCGCCCTCCATCTGAAGCAGCGGCGAGATATAACTGAACCAGCAGAGGATGCCGCCATTGCCCAGGAAGGTGGCGGCGATGATGAGCCAAGGAGCCTTGTTGCGGAGGAAATGGAACTGTGCCTTCATACCGTTGTTTGGCAGTGCTTCTACATCCGGAACCCATCTGTGAATCATGTATAAGGTGATGAGTCCGAGCACGATACAGCTGACAAAAGGTACTCGCCAGCTGAACATGTGACTCAGGAAGGTTCCCACCGGCACACCCAGTAGGTTGGCCACCGGCATACCTGCACACATCATCGCCACGGCATTGGTTCCCTTACCCTCTTTGGCAATCTTCACCGCCACGATGGTACCCGTTCCGAAGTAGGCGCCATGAGGCAGACCTTCTATAAAGCGGGCGCAGAGCAAGAGCCAGTAGTTAGGTGCTACTGAGGCGATGACAGCTCCGAAGGTGATGAGCGAAGCCAGGAACATCAGGATATTCTTGGGTCTGTATTTATGCATGAGAATCAGCGAGAAAGCTCCGGCGCAGACGCCGAGTGCATAGATGGAGATGAGATGTCCTGCTTCTGGGATAGAAACGTTCATGTTGTGGGCGATGTCTGTGATGATGCCCTCGATGATGAATTCAGCGATGCCCAAGGTAAAGGTACCCAGCGCGAGTGCAAATAGTCCTTTTTTCATTTGTTCTTATGAGTCAATATTATCCTTAAAAAATAGTTTCTCTCTTATTTTATGTCTTTGTAAGACAATTTCTTAAGCCTTTTTTACATATCCTCCATCGACAATCCTTGGTATCCGATATCGAATTTCTTGAATTTTCCTGTAGCTTGGAAGAAATGCTCGGCTTTATCTTTTAAAATGCCGAGATTTATATCCTTAGCTTGGCGTTTTACCTCATAAAAAATAACCTTCTGCTCCAGTTCATCGGCAGCGATAATATCGATTTCATTCTCTCCCTTTCTGTCCCACCAGGAGGCTATCTGGGTATATTCTTCGCTCTCTATCATCTTGGCAATAAAATATCTTTCCAGAACCTTGCCGGTGTATGTGGTGTAGCTCTTATCCATGACCATTTTTAGTTTTTTATTGGCGCCAACCTCTATCATGTATCCATATTTGTAGATGTAGCGAAACCAGACGCGAAGGAAGTTGTCTTCTATCTGATAGCGAATGTTGCGATTGGTCTTTTGGAACATCGGTATATAACGGGAGATCAAGCTATAGTCGTTCTCCAGTTTAGTGAGATAGCCCGAAAGTTCTATTTTCATGATGCTTTCTATTTCACCTCGAGTTGTGTAGCCTGAAGCGATAAGTTGCAGTATCTCGAAATAGCGGGCATAGTCTTTGCCAAATTCTTCTATCAGCATATTTTTTCCTTCGTAGATGAAATAAGAGTTTTTTGCAATAAACCGCTCTGTCATCTGTTCCTTGGTCGTGGCTCCTGCATCCATCATCATTTCTACATATTCTGCTACTCCGCCTGTATAACTGTAGAGAGCCAGTAGGTCATCATTGGTATAGGCAGAATTATATGTAGAGAGAATTTCCTTAATGACAGAAGGGGGAAATGGAGTGACTTTTATTTCTCCAGTCTGCCTACCATAAAGTGGTTGCTTGTTATTTTTAAAGATGATGTTCATAAGTGAATAAACAGAACCGCAGACCACAAGATTAATATGAGCTTCCTGTTTGTTAAGGTCCCATATCTTTTGCATATCTGAAAAGATTGATGGATTAACCCGCTTGAAATCCTGAAACTCATCAATGATGAGAGTGATAGGGCGAATCTTGGATAGTTGAAGCAGATATTTAAAGATGTCAGCAAAGCGTGTTACTTCACCGAGAATAGGAAGCTGAAGTTTGCTCGTCATCTCTTCGATAAAATCTCTGCAGAGTTCTGCTTCTGATTTTCTTGCAACAAAGAAATACAGCATATCCTGAACATTCTCGTATGCTTTTATCAATAAGGATGTCTTACCGCTACGTCGGCGTCCGGTTACGATTGTAAAACGGGCCGTTTGCAAAGATAGATTTCTTATCTCTTGCAATTCTTTTATTTCGTTTTGTCTTCCAAAGAACTTCATATTTCTATAATTTTACAGTTTCTTTTTGATGTTATTTTTTTTCGAAACCGCTGTTTCGGAAATAGCGGTTTCGAATGCAAAGGTAATAAAAATGCCTGAATATCAGCTTGCTTGTTTGCTAATTTAAGTTTTTTTATTTGTTTGTGTGCTTCTTGTTTTTCCGAAATGGCGGTTTCGAAAGTAAAAATGATGGAGTTGTCAGAATTGACAATAACTCTATATAATAAGGTATGAATGCAGAAAGAAGAGGGATTAGGAGTCCCTGAAAATAAAATATAAGAGACTTGCAAAAAAGAAAAACCGTTAAAGGTAATTAATTTATGGGGGTATTAGCTTCATATTCTGATGGAAATGCTTAATTTTGCAACCCGAAAAAGAAAGGTGCAAAAAATAGGTATGAAACGTTCGCTCAACATATTGATGGCTTTGATGCTCTCGCTCATGGTGGTTTACTTGAGCGTGGGTACTACCGTCATGCACTGCCTTCATTATGACAAGGTGATGGTGGGTATGGTGACTGACTGTTGCGTGAAACGTAGCATGCACCATGATTGTTGCCTAGGCAAGCTGGGCGCACAGGTGAACAAGCATTGCATGGAAGTGGAGCTGGTGAAACTATCGCCTACGGTCTCTATCCAACACTTGGATTTCGATGCAGCACCAGTGTTTGCAGGCATCGCGCCAGCCCTTTGGCAGACGTTGCCTCGTCCTGTTATCTGTAGCATTCAGAAGGCAAGATATTGGAATCAGAATGTTCCGCATTCGCCTCCAAGGGCTTATCTTGCCCTCCTTAACTTCCTGATTATTTGATTTTTCCATATTTGCAAATAGGTTGCAAAAGTTTGTTTGTACTTTTGCAGCCAAGATTGTCGTATGCCTATCCCTATCAGTAAAATCCTAGGGTTGCATACATATATAAAAATGGTAAAATCATCCGAAGCGAAGATTTAAGATTCGGATAAAAGGAAATATATTTATGTATTCAAGATATATATTGCTCAGTGCCTTGCTGGTTATTGGTGCTGAGACTTATGCAAAAAACAATAAGACAGAGGTTGTGTCTCTGTCATCATCATATAATAATTCTGTAGAAAATAACTCTGTAGATTCCTCCTCTCAGGATTCCATCTTCAAGGACGAGACCTTGCAGGAGGTGAAGGTGGTGGCTCGCAAGTCGGGCACTTCCCGATTGGCTGGTGCCGTGAATGGCATCGCCGTGAATAAGGATGAGCTCTTCAAGGCGGCTTGTTGCAACCTGGGCGAGAGTTTCACGACCAATCCATCGGTGGATGTGGCTTATAATGATGCCACGACGGGCGCAAGACAAATCAAACTCCTTGGTCTTTCGGGCACTTACGTACAGATGCTCACCGAGAATCTGCCGAATTTCCGTGGTGCAGCCATCCCATACGCCCTGGGCTATGTGCCGGGACCTTGGATGAAAGGCATTCAAGTATCCAAGGGTAGTGCTTCGGTGAAGAATGGCTATGAGTCGATTACAGGTCAAATCAATGTGGATTACTTGAAGCCTGAGGATGAGCAACAGGTGGAGGTAAACCTCTTTGGCGATACCAAGAGCCGAATCGAGGCAAACGCCGATGCCAACGTTCATCTGTCGGATAAGTGGGCAACGGAGATATTGTTGCATCATGAGAATATCCTCAAAAACCATGATGACAATGGCGATGGTTTCTATGATATGCCAGGCAGAGAACAATATAATGTACAGAACCGTTGGCTGTATAAAGGCAAGCACTACATCTTCCATGGTGGACTTGGGGCTTTGAAGGAGATTCGTACCAGTGGGCAGGATGAGGAACATGTTCATAGTGATGATATTTATCGAATCAAGCTCCATACCAACCGCTATGAGGGTTATATGAAACATGCCTTCATCCTCAATCACGAGCATGGTACCAATATTGCCTTCATGTCCTCAGCTTCGATGCACCAGCTCGATGCCCAGTATGGCAACAGGTTCTACGACCTCAATGAGAAGAATCTCTATGGCTCACTGATTTTTGAGACCAATTTTACTCATCAGCACAATTTGTCGGTAGGTTTGAGCGTCAACCATGATTACCTGGGACAGCGCGCCAATGTGAACATCTCTCCAAGACCGGCAGTAGGGCAAGAAGACTCTCCTTATCTTTTGTCGGAGATGCAGAGAATGAACGAGAAGGAGACGACTCCAGGAGCATACGCCCAATACACCTATACGTTAGGCACGAAGTTGACAGCGATGGCAGGTGTCCGTTTTGACCATAGCTCTATCTATGGCAATTTCTTCACCCCTCGTTTCCACGTGAAGTATTCGCCTGTAGATGCCATCAGCATCCGCTTGTCAGCAGGTAAGGGCTATCGCACGGTATTTGGCTTGGCAGAGTACAACTATCTCTTGGCGAGCGGCAGGGAGTTTCAGATTGCGGGTGATGGACTTAAGCAAGAGGAGGCTTGGAACTATGGTATAAGTACCGCTTTCTACATCCCGATGTTTGGCAAGACCCTGAAACTGAATGCCGAGTATTACTATACCGACTTCAAGAATCAAGCGGTGGTGGATTATGATGCCAACAAGGGGCTTATCTCCATCTGCAATCTGATGGGCAAGTCTTATTCGCACACCTTCCAGATAGATGCCTCTTATCCATTGCTGAAGGGCTTGGAGATAACAGCGGCTTATCGTCTGAACGATGTGAAGTGTACCTACGATTATGGCAAAACCTTGAAAGAGAAGCCATTGACCAGCAAGTATAAGGCACTCTTCACGGCTTCCTATAAGACTCCACTTGGCCTATGGCAATTTGATGCCACCGTGCAGTTGAATGGTGGAGGCAGAAATCCTGAGCCTTACCAGTTGGCAGATGGAAGCCAGTCATGGTCTCCTCGTTTCCATAGCTTCGGGCAAGTGAGTGCACAGGTTACGAGATGGTTCCGCCATTGGAGTATCTATGTGGGAGGCGAGAACCTGACTGGTTTCAAGCAGAAAACTCCTATCTATGGTGCCAGCAACCCATGGGGAAGCGATTTCGAGCCAACCTTGGTTTGGGGACCTGTAGAGGGCAGGATGTTCTACGCAGGAGTGAGAGTACACTTTTAAGAGAGAATGTTGAATGTTAAATGTTGAATGTTGAATTATTAAAGCAAATAGAAAAGTTATGAAGAAGATTTTAGTAATGTTCACAATGATGATGGTGGCAATGGTAATCTTTGCCAAGGACATCAAGACCGTAGTGTTCACCACAACCCCACAGATGCACTGTGCGGCTTGTGAGAATAAGATCAAGAGCAACCTTCGCTTTGAGAAGGGAATCAAGAGCATTGAGACTTCTGTGCCAGACCAGACAGTCACAGTACAGTATAATGCCGACAAGACAACCCCAGAGAAGCTCCAGAAAGGTTTTGAGAAGTTTGGCTATAAGGCTCGCATCCTGAAAGATGGCGAGAAGGTTGAGAAGAACACTGGGGAGAAGTGTGACTTGATGTAATTCCTGCTGCTCATCATAAAACACATTCGTTCTATGTATGGCGCATCAGGTAATAAGTATAAATAGGGAACGCAGCGCGTTCCCTATCTGTTAGCCCCACTCCTTCTTCACATCAAAGCAGGGGCAAGCTTTGTTGGCAAACTCATTATGACCATGAATCGTGGCTAATGGATATTCCTCCTTCAGCTGCTTGATGAGCGAGCGCATTGCCGCTTTCTGGTCTCGGGTTCTTGTATCCTTCGGCTTGCCTTTCTTCGATAAGCCGCCGATGTAGCAAATGCCTATACTGATGGAATTATGGCCCTTGCAATGGGCGCCAACCTCCTCTATCGCACGGCCTACATGAATGCTGCCGTCACGATAAATCACGAAATGATAACCTATGCAGCGCATTCCGCGCTCCCGGTGCCAGCGGTCAATATCCGCTACGGTGAAGTTGCGACCTTCCTTGGTCGCACTGCAATGAATGATGATTTCCTTTATCTTACGCATGATATTACTATTTTAAATGAATGAATGTTAGGGTGGAAATCCTAAAATGCTATCGAGATATCATCACTACCCCAATCTATGATACGTAACTTGATACACTCCATCTTTTTAGAAGCCTTCCTTAATCGTTCACAAAGTCGGTCGAAGTATTCCTGAGAATGAATCACCAGCCCAGAGGCTACAGCCTTACCCAGAATGATGCATCCATATTTCAGCGTCATCGGACCATTTCCGGGCTTGAGACAAGGAGAATTGATGCCCACTTCCCAAACAGCCTGTCCCTTCCTCAGGATAACAGGCATTTTCCTACTCTTATTAGCTATAGAAACAAAAGCTATCTCATAGTCTCCTGCAGGCAAATAACGCTCAGGATGTTCTATGGTATTACAAACTTTCGTACCCTTTATTACTAATGTGCCATCTACTCCCCATCGGGTAAAGCGACGGCGATAAATGATTATTTCCATAAATATCGAAAAATAAAATTGATTTATTGATAGGGCCATTAAGGATTTCGTTGCTGAAAATCCTTAATGACCGAAAATGACCATGACCGTTAATGACCGGATGTATTAATGGTCACTTACTTTAAACCACTATTATACTGCAGGTTGAACCTTCTGGTAACGCATATCGGGCAGCACACCTATCAATCCCTGCCGCTTCCAGTTTTTCAACATCTGTCTAACAACCTCACGAGTTACGTTTGCCCCCTTTACTGCTATACTTTGCTGTAATGCCTGTTCAAAGGAAAAAGTAACGTCAAGCCGCTCGAAGATGGAATCATTTTTGCCGCGTCGGGAACGATCATAAGTTGTCTGACCGCAATAACTCTTGGATGAGAATGCATCCTCTATGCGACTACGGAAGAAGTAGAGTGCATTGTCCAACTGATAATCTGCCAGGATATTGAAGGCTTCGAGCATGGTTGGTGTCTGCGTCTTTACGATCATTTCCTTCCATAACAGCGGATTCTGTTTCAGCTGCTTCTCGGCACCCTGGAAACCATGTTTCTGAATCAGCGTCTCAGCCACCTTACAGAGCATGATGCAGGTCATCATTCTCATCGTGGTAGGACAGATACGGAAACGCTGGCGGGCTTTCACCTTGTCGTCATTTTTCATGGTCTCCAATCGTATCTGTTCCAGCCACTCCCTGCCCTTATTCTCCAACTTAGGCAGAACCACCTCGCCCTCCATCAGGGGCAAGAGATGAGCTATCTGCCGTATGTGCTCACGTTGAGTTTCGGTCAGCACAAAGAGATTGTCTGTAAGCGGAGTGAACGTGTTGTCCGGCGTTCGCGCCACGACAATACGGCTTTGGAAACCATCCGTATAATTGTTCACTACTCGATAGAGTGCATCTGGCGTTCCGCACATCACAACGTTCCACAAAAGATGTTCTATATGAACATTCACTGCATCTGCACTTCTTGCCTCGCGCTCATAGCTCGTTCCGTCGTAAGCCTGTCTTAACATGACAGAAAAATCGCTCATTGCCGATTTCCACTTCTGTGCTACAGTGTCAGCTTCCGGAGTGAACGAGAAGGCGTGCTTGCCTTCAGTATTAGCCAGTCGTTCTGCAAGGTTGGCCACCGTATTATTTAAAGTAAGACATCTTACAGGCAGCTTTGGTTCTTCCGGTTGCTCCTTCTTATTCTTGGCCGCACGCTTCTTGGCTCTCCATTCATCCTCCTGCTGCTGATACATTTTGTCCATCTGTTTCACTTCCGAAGTCCAGGTATCAACCACAGGGTCGATGCTTCCCTTGCCTGATGCAAAATCACCGGCGATGTAGGAGATAAGGTTCAGCGAGTTCATCTTGCCGTGAACGGAAACCTTCACGCCGGTAGCAAGCATTCCGATGGCAGGACAGATGGCTGTAATCACTGGCATTGCCAGAGCCGGTCCAACAGCACTGATGGAATCACGCACGCCTTGTGGCATCTTGGGTAAAGCATCGTAATAGAACAGATCATCCTTGGCGTTAGCTTCGTCCAAGGCATTCACCAGCGCCTCGCTGTCTTCATCTGCATTCCCGTTTGAAGCCCCCAGTTTCAGTTTCTCCTGTCTCAGCGCAGCCAGCACATCCTTCAGACGCTTAGGCATTTGCGTGATTTTCTCGTTCAATGCCGAGTTGATGCAAGCCATCTTTTCCTGTTCGGGAAACCCATCGTAGCAGGGAATAATCTGAGCCAGCTGATTGCGGTCAAAGCCACAGATGTGGCGCAGGTTCACAGCCAGCTCAAAGGTCAGCGTATTGCGGTTGGAACGCATCGGCTCCTGCCCATCATTATACATCTGCCACCACTTCTTAATGATTTCCCCATAAGGAATCCCGAGATAATTGTCCTGAGCAGAAGAAGTAGTTGAAGTAGCAGAAGTTGACGCAGCAGAAGTAGAATTTCTCGAATTCTTAAATTCCTGACCCTTAAAAACCCCTGGAGAATCCTTCTTGAATTCTTCCTTCCAAGGCTCATAATGCTTGTTTGCCTTGTGCGCCCCTTCCGGAAGTTCCTCCTGTCCGTATCTTTCACGCTCTTCCAGAACTTTCCCTTCAGCAGCCACAGCAGCCTCATCGTAAGCATCCTTGAAGAGCCGTGGCGAAAGGAATAGCAGATCTTCGCCATCCGATGTGGTAGTGAAATAAACACGATTGATGTCGTGAGCCGAAGTATCCATTTCGCACTTGAGCATCGTAGCAATCCTCACCTGATTCTCCAGAACCGTCTTGCCCTTTTCACGCTCAAACACCGCATGTCCGCCTTGTCGTGCGCTACGTTCCAGCATCAGCAGTCCGTACTTGTCCGGTTCCTTCAGCAGCAGCTTGGCAGCCTTGGCGAAAGCCTCCGGCTCATCCATATCAAACCCGAAAGCACCGCTTGGCAGTTTCATTCCCTTCACCACCCCTTGCGGATAATGGCCGGAATAATTAAACTGCACCAGTCTCCGTTTCGCAGCATCGTTTCCGGCACGAGCCAGACGAAGATTCGCCTTCTGCTCATTGCTTCCACGCAGCTGCTTATACTCCTCTTCCGAGGTGATGGAGCGGGCAACCTTGTGCCCGTTCTCCACCTTAATTAAATAACAACTCATCTATCTTATTACTTATCTTTTTAATTGATAATCCACTAAAGCATCAGCCCCTTCTGCTGACTCAACAGCCAGCGTTTGGGCGATGTTGAGTCCTTCATGGCAGAACACCTTCAGCGTGAGCTGAATAGCCCCATCCTTGGTCTTGCTCAACCGACCATGCGCCAGTTTCTTAATCAGTTCCGACTGGCTTTTCGGCTTAGAAACTGCTACGAAATCAAATGTTCCGTCTTGCATTTGCTGAGCCACGCCATGACGGCGAAAAGCTTCTACAACACCCTGATTTACAGAATCAGGACTGAAGAGGAAATACTGCTTATCATCATAGTAAGCCATTCCACCGAGCTGCACATGCTGGCAGCCGTTATTATTCACCTGCTGGTTCTGAACATTGTTCTGAACCTTATTATTTTTCTTTGCACTCATAAAATCTTAAATTAAAATTGAAGATGAACGAAAGAAGTGTCGTAAGTTTCAGTTTGCGCAAATTATCCCGGGACAATTCTCACGCCACCTATTTCAATTCAAGATTAATTACTTGCCAAGTTTCTCAATGTCCGTAACCAGGATATCCTGATAAACCTGACCATTATACTCACGAGTCGTAAACCGGAGCGTTACCGCCACCAGCTCGCCCGGAGCATACTTACACTGGGCCATATTACCCAACATTGCCGCAGCATACTGGTTCTCATACTTGCCGCCCATCTCCTGGAGAACGATGTTGCATTTCATCATCTGTCCGTTCTCACTTTTCTGACTCTGTACAGCGAAAGCCTCGCCCTGCTGCACCACTCTCATAAACATTCCGTTCATAATCTATAAACCGCAAGGTCTAACCTTCCTTTAAGGTTTTCTTTAATCCGCCCAACCTTGCTAAAGCTGGTGCAAAGATAGCAACACTTTCGATGCGGCGGAATAGTTGGTGAAAGAATGCCCCCTCATCTTTTCACCACTTTTTATTTCAGCTCTGCTTCAAGGATGTTTTTCATCACGATAAGCAGGCTGACGGCTCCGTCGCCCCCACAGGCCATTCGCCGTTCATATTCCTTATTAATAAGGTCGAAGAAGAGTTTCAGATAGAACCGCTCCGTAGCTTTCTTCATCTTCTTCCCGTCTCTGATATTCCTCAGCGTAGGATAGTTGATGCTGCTGTCGAGCCTTGCCAGTTTGCTGTGCGTATAGCCCAACTTGATGACGGCTTCATAGGCAATGCCCAGAGCCGTAAGCTGATGTTTTTTTTCTGCCATGATTCCTGATCGGTTTGCGAGAGAAGCCGTGGATTCCCGATGGCCATCTTCAATCACGTTGTGAGGTTCCCCGCCTCCGCTCAGGTTAATACTAAAATAAAAAAACTCGGAAATGAGAAACTGATTCCCAAATCCGAGCGCAAAGATAAGAATATTAGTCTGTAGATAAAAATACGCATAAAAAAATTAAGAGGCTATTTCTTATCAGCAACTTATCTGCTGGTAATCAGACAGAAAGCGGGCGCTGACAGAATTATTCCATCAACGCCCTCATTATCTTTATCTGTAACAGCTGCTTTTTATCCGATTGCAGATAATATGAATTGCTTTATTTTAGCATGCATTTCTTTGGTTAAAGTAGTATTACTGGATCCAAAATCGGCATGGTTTCCAATATAGGCTCTCACGTTCACTCCTACTGCATCGCTGATTGTTTGGATACTTCCTGCTAACACGAAACCATCACCATAAGGAGTAACATGCAATATGCCAAGAACATTCGCTACTAGCTTCAGATTATGACCCCATTTATTGTTTCGAGGTTGTTCCTTTTTGAGCAAAAGGGAAATTTCTTGTTCAGCACAAATATTCCTCCAAATATTTTTGTAAACATCCCAGTCTATATTCAGAAAGCCTCTGATTCCCCGTGTGAGTTTCTCTATCTCTTCTACCCATCTCTCCACCTTTACCTTAGCTTCTTCGTCCATCAATTCCAAAGGAGATTTCACATTCAAATAGTCTGTTACGGGTAAAATAATCTTATTTCCCTCGTTATCGTAGCGTCTGCTTTTATATGCCGCGATTAATTTCACAAAAAAAGGCTTATTCTTCAAACGACGAGCCAAGACCATACAGACAGCCCGGTTAGGATTACGCTCGGCAGCATCATCCTCTTCATCTGGTGCTGCATCACACATCTGGGTGAATAGAACCGTAAGAATGATTATGGCGGTGGACTCAGACTGGTGCCGTTTCACGAGATCTCCATAAAGAAATTCTACCTCATTATCACGATGTTCCTTGATTGCAGACAGCTTCTGGCGAATCATTTCCGTTTCACTCCATACTTCTACAGCATTTAGACCATTCAGTTGTTGCTCAAGCAAACAGAGAATCCATGTCCAGGTTCTAAACAAATCATCGCCCCTATAACGGGCACGTAAGGAGGTAAGTCTCTCCTCCGAAAAACGTTCAAACTTTTCCATCCCCTAATCAGCTTAATGAGTAAATGTATCCGGCATATCCTTCATAAAACTCTTCACCTTATCCATAGCAGATTGTCCCATGCCAGGAATCGGCTGTGCTCCGATTACCAGATTATTAAACACCTCAGAATCGAGTTCACGCACCACGAATTGGTTTTTGCCGCATAATATAGCCTTTCCTTTTTCACCATTTGGAAGCATCTTTATCCATGCTCCCGCTCCTGATGCGCCTGCAATAAGTGCAGTCTGGCGCGAATTTTCCGGATCGATTTTTACCGCACCACCTTCGTTTGCACCGAATGTAAAATCAAGATCACTATCCCAATCCTCACGGGCAGTTTTGAGATATTTATCCATCACTTTGGTCAGACGATCTAAATTGAGATGAGGGAAATGAAAAGTCACTTTACTGAAGCCATTAGGGTATTTTTTCAGCATATCCCAAAACACATTCGAACTGTAAACCGCAGATAGTTCAACCTTCAACAGTTTACTCTTCAGCAGTTTGCAGAAGGATGCTTCGAGAATATTAGCCACAGTTTTTGTATGGCTGAAAGCCGTAGATTTTCGCTCTATGGCGATGCGTTGGATTCCTGGGCGATTGTCGATGATGACCAGACAATTTCTATAATCAGCATATTTTTGAGACTTCAGGTGTTCGTCGGTAATCGTTACGTTTGTAACATTTGCCACACGCATTACATAGACATTATCTTGTGGTTTCACTATTTGTTTGTGCCAGTATGGTTTCTTTCTGGCATTCTCAAACGGGAATGGTTTCTCGAAATCAGTCAGCAAAAGCTCTTCAAGCAATTGCTGGCGATTTTCAAATGATTCTTGCACATTTACTTTTACCCAGTCGGGGAACTCAAGTTGATATTCTTCGTTAGGTCTTATGATGCGTAAGAAATTGTAGTTGTAAATTGCAAATCCAGACATGGTCTTCTATGTTTATTTATTTGTTTATAAGTTTATTCAAGTTTGAATTTTATATTTATAGCCTGCTTTTTATAGCAGAATTGCCTTCAAAGGTACAAAATAATTGCGAAACATCTACATTTTATTATAAATATTAACACAAAAATGTAGAAAAAGACTTACCTAGGGATTTTAACCTTTTATACAAGAAAATGAGTATAAAAGCTGATTATGTAAATAATGCTTACCGCCCAAAAATAGAGCAATATTAAAGGAAGAAACTATGCAAAGAATAATGATATAAAACATACTTAGGATAGCCATGTTCGATATTTTTACTCTTCTATATAAAGAAGCAAAAGAACTGATATCAAAGTGGTTTTATAGATTTCCAAAGGGAAAAACGCAAAAATGCTCTTCCTCACATCAATTCATGCTCCAAAGAAAGAGCATTTATGGCAGAAATGAGAGTGAAGGGAAGGCGAAAATGGGGCAAAGAAGCAACGATATTGTAGGAAAAGGACGCTGACATATGTAGCTTATTTCTATACATTTACACACAGATAAAAATATATAATGGCTTATTATAAATCATTAATGCAGAACAAATTACAAGTACAGTACTAGCATTAAAAGAGTATTAATTAAAGCCTCAGAATCCGGTCATTAATGCCCGGTCATTTTCGGTCATTAAGGTTTTCGGGGGGCGAAAAAGAGAGCTATAATATAATATTAAAATATTTAATATATATTATAGGGGCTAAATGACCGGAAGTGATTTTTCTTAATGACCGATAATGACCGGTCACTAATGACCGGATGCAGCCCGTTGCCATGAATCTCTTCACCTACTCTCGAAAGGCTCCATTTCACAAGATTCCGGAAAACTGAATTCAAGTGGCCGGAAAAGTATTGCTTCCTACAGCGCTTTTTCGTACCTTTGCACCAGCAATCGAAAGAAAGCTATCTTGTACCTAAAGGCGGTCATCTATGAAGACCGAGACAGGGAGCAAAAGATGACAGGCGCCGGTCATCAATGAAGACTCTGAAAAGGACAAGAAAAAGCATCTGGGAAATTGTGATTTAATAAACTCTTTAAAGCATAACATAGTATGATTAATTACAGCATCGTAATGCGTAGCGTGAACGCAAATCTTCTGGAAATC
>ERZ1023650.125-NODE-125-length-16417-cov-22.235240_pt1 | contig 16417 bp, 13 predicted proteins | sample MGYA00380337_ERZ1023650 | MGnify/ENA primary metagenome ERZ1023650 (study PRJEB33179, sample SAMN07449042) | human gut metagenome | biome: Human-gut; feature: Human associated habitat; material: Faeces | host: Homo sapiens | place: India:Kasaragod | collected...
CATAATCTGAATTGAATTTTAGGAGAAGAAACATCCGGATTGTTGCGCGCTTTACCATGGAAAATCCTCCTCTGTTTCAACTCAGTTTTACTTTTTTACCCTTTTTGAAAACGTGGTTGCAAAGGGTTAAGGTTCTTTTTACCTTTTTACTTTTTTACCCTTTTACCTTTTCTATGTCCGTAACCAGGATATCCTGATAAACCTGACCATTATACTCACGAGTCGTAAACCGGAGCGTTACCGCCACCAGCTCGCCCGGAGCATACTTACACTGGGCCATATTACCCAACATTGCCGCAGCATACTGGTTCTCATACTTGCCGCCCATCTCCTGGAGAACGATGTTGCATTTCATCATCTGTCCGTTCTCACTTTTCTGACTCTGCACAGCGAAGGTCTCGCCCTGCTGCACCACTCTCATAATCTGAGTATACATATTATATTATTGTACGAAGAGGTTTTCAAGAGCACCAAACCATTCAGCGTTGTCTTGTTTCTTCGACGCTGCAAAAGTACTGCGAAAACAAAGGCAAAACAATGCTTTTCCCACAACTTCCCCGAAAAACCCACGTATTTGGGAAAAATCGGGCATTGCTTGGGAAAAACAAATGGCCTACTCGCTCAGTAGGGAAAAAACAATGAAAAATCGCAAAATATTAACAAAAAGCCAATAAAACACCCTCATTTTCCTGCAAGCCTTCCCCCACACTTTTCCCGATAAACTGCTGTATTTGGGAAAAATCGGGGCTTTCTTGGGAAAAATCGAGGCATTATTGGGAAAAATCCCATGTTTCTTGGGAAAATGGTAATTTAGTAAAAAACATAGTCCATGCCCCCACTCGCCCTGAAGGGGCAGAAGCTCCTAGCCCAGGGCACTCGCCCTGGGTAAACCAGCAATCAGCCTTACGCCCTGTAAGGGCAAAAGCTTTAAAAATCATCTTTCATTCTACATTTTAACACTCCAAATGTTTCTATTTCGTAAAAAATGCTTATTTTTGCATTCAATAAATGAATAGTAATGCCGATAAAATACGACAACGTATAATATTTACATTAACAATAACATAAAAACAACTTTACACTAATTCAATTATGACAGAAGAAGAGAAGAAAGAGTTCGAGGAATTCCAGCAGTGGAAAGCCGAGAAGAAGAAAAGGGAGGAGGAAGAGGCTGAAAGACAAGCTAAACTTGCTGCTCAAGAAAGCATTGCAGCAGAGCAGGCTAGAGTTGAGACAGATATAATTAATACTCCAGAAGCAAACGAATGGGAAAATGAGAAAAATAAATCTGATAAACTTATACAAAAAGGCATATTTGGTTTATGTATTATTATACTTATTGCTTTAATAGCTATTCTCGCGAATATAGACCATACACCTAAAAAAGAGCAAGAACCAGCCACAAAAGAAAACATTCAAAAGGATGATGAGTCTATTCGTATTGATAGCATCAAAAAGGCAAACAGAATAGATAAGGTCAAACATTCAATAAAAATCATAAAGGCTTATCTGTCTGCTCCAAACAGCGCAGGGGGTGTAGATGCTCATTTTATTTGGAAAAATGTTTCTGATAAAACCATAAAATACTTAACTTGGAGCGGTTATCCGATAAATGCAGTTGGTGATGCAGTTGCATGTGAAATTCGCGGAATTACTGAGAGTGGTGGTAAGGTTACTGGACCAATCAAACCAGGTGCAACTGATGGACGTAATACTTATTGGGAATGCTTGTGGTATAATTATTCCGCAAAGAAGTTAGTTCTTACAGGAATTGACATCGAATACATGGATGGTAGTACTATGCGTATAAACCAGAATGAGTTGAAATACATTCGTTAATTATAAATAAGTGAGATCATAAAGAAATCCTTTAGAATCCTACTGTTGGTGATGATGCTATGTTTCGCTCATACAGCCCAAGCACAAATTGTGTTCTCCACCTTCAAGTTCAAGCCTACACTACTCTATAATGTCAAGTCATAGCACTTAGGTTTTACCTGTACGGGCTCATTTCTACCTGGCAAGAAGTATAAGCGGGATGCAGCTACTGCTTATCTCGGCGTAGAGAAGGTTCATGCAATGCCTGTAAGCATCTGCATTTAGTATATGGATAGCACCGACTGGGAGAAGGGCATCGATAAGGACAATTATCAAGAGTTCTTTCCCAGTTGAAAGGGATTAACTTCACTTTGCCAAGAGAGTAAGAAAAGATACTTGTAATTACAAATATAATGATGGCAGAATAATAATTCTGCCATCATTTAAATTTTCCTTTCAATAGAGGTAAAAAGAAAATAACCAAGCCTATAAACAATATTCCAAGAAAAGCAATTAGAACTGAAACGACAATCAGAATAGTTAATGCCAACAAAGTATTTTTAGAGAATACTTCCTTCTTAAAAAGCCCCCATGTTGTTAACTCATCTTTTTCTTTTGCCCTCTTGAGACAATCCACAAAAGTAACAATCAACCATGTTATTATAGCCAATACAATCCCCGTAACCAAACTACTTGTAAAGACGGTTTCCATAGGCAACTTTTCATGAATGCTTTCATAGCCTTCATGCACAGCTTCTTCGTAACTACCTATCCCAATGCAGGAAATAAAGAATACTGTAGTACCGACTGCTGAAGAAATTTCAAATTTTCTATCGTCATCTATATTAAAATACGTTTATTTACAATAACAACCTTATGTTGTAGAAATTTTTAAATTTAACCGATTGTAGCTCCAGAAGCAGTTAATAAACCACCCTACAAAGCTCACTGCAAAGGTAATTCATTTTTTTGATAATCAAGCTAGTTTGATAGAAAAAATGTTCCATAACATTTCAACTTAACATTATTAAACACAGACTAGTTATAATGTAACTACCCATAAAAAGCCACGCAAAATAGCATAAGCATATAAATAAAGTTAAAATGCATTGATAACGACGATATCATTTGCATTGTTGTGGATTTTTATATATCTTTGCAAGCAAATAATTATCTTTGATAAAATAAAAAATATAGAGATATGGCAAGAAAGTGGACAAGGGAAAATGTATTTGAAGAAAGCAAAAAGTATTCTTCTAGATCAGAATTAAAAAAGGGGAGTTCTGGCGCATTCCATATTGCATATATAAATGGTTGGTTAGACGAAATGACTTGGTTGGTTCACCCTGCACCAAAACCAAACAAATGGACGAAAGATGCAGTTTTTGAAGAATCAAAAAAATATTCGTTCTTTAGTGATTTCAACCGCAAAAATGCGTCAGCATATGCAGTTGCAAGAAAAAAAGGGTGGCTTGACGAAATGACTTGGCTTAAAAGAACAAGGGTTATACGTGGGTTTTGGCAATCAAGAGAGAATATCTTTAATGAATCTCATAAGTATAAAACTTTAAAAGAATTCAGAGAAGCATGTTATACTGCTTATAATTTAGCTAAGGAAAACGGATGGCTGGATGAAATGACTTGGCTTGCGAAAGCAGAACGCAAACCTGATGGATATTGGAAAATCAAAGAAAATGTCTTTGAGGAATCCCATAATTATCAATCAGTAAAAGAGTTTTGTAATGCAAATTACCTTGCTTACAAGACAGCAAGCGATAACAATTGGCTAGATCAAATGACTTGGCTAAAGAAAGCAAATCGTATAAAAAAGGGGCATTGGAAAAATAAGGAGACTGTCTTCAAAGAAGCCAAAAAATATAAGTATAAAAGTGATTTTCGCCGTAAAGCTCCTTCTGCTTATGCTACCGCATGGAAAAACGGGTGGCTTATAGAAATGACGTGGTTCCAGCCAAAGGGGTATGAACGTATCATACAAGGACCTATACATAAGATTTATGTTTATATTGATGAGGACAAGAAATATGCTTATGTAGGAGCCACCAACAATATTGACCGCAGGGATTACGAACACAGAACTAATAGTAATGATTCTGTGTTTAAATATTTCGCAAACGAAGGTAAAGATGTCCCTAAATATAAAATATTGAGAGAAGGACTTACTATCATAGAAAGACAACGTGAAGAGCGAATACAATCCCTTTATTACAGAGATATACTCCACTATACATTGCTTAATAATATCAATGCTACAGGTGAGAACATTGGCTCTTTGGGCAGTCTCGTATATAAGTGGACAAGAAACAAAGTAATAAAAGAAGCAGAAAAATATAAAACGCCTACAGAATTTTTTACAAAAGCTGCAGGTGCTTATGATGCAGCTCTTAAATACAAGATGATGAATGAAGAAACTTTTCCTTGGTTCTACAGCAAAAGAAAACCGCCTCGTTGGTGGAATGTAAAAGAACATGTCTTTGAAGAATCGAAGAAATATAAAACTTGGAATGAATTCTTTTGGAAGTCATCTGCTGCTCATTATTCTGCAAGGAAACATAAATGGGAATCTGAAATGACATGGCTAGCTCATGATCAAGCCGTTCAAGGTTATTGGCAAAATGAAGAACATGTCATAGAAGAATCTAAAAAGTATTCAACGAGAACTGATTTCCGCAAAGGTTGTCATGCTGCGTATGATTATGCATTAAAACACAATCTATGGGAAAAAATGCCTTGGATAAAAACTAAAGTGAGAGAACAAGGCTATTGGACAAAAGAACGTGTATTCGAAGAAGGTGCCAAATATTCAACTAAAATGGAATTTAAAAAGATGGCGCCAACTGCATATTCAAAAGCTGTAAAATACAAATGGATAGAAGAGATGAATTGGTTCGTTTCTAATGTAAAGCCTAAGGGCTATTGGCAAAATAAGCAGAATACATTGAATGAATCTCATAAATACTCTTCACGCAGCGAGTTCAGATGGGGGAATTCTGGTGCCTATAGGGCTTCTATAGATAATGGGTGGATAGAAGAAATGACATGGCTAAAGCGCCCAAAGAGCTATAATTATAAATGGTCACGTGAAAATGTATTCATAGAATCACATAAGTATGAGTCTCGTGGTGCTTTTAAAAGGGGTTGCCCTGGTGCATACAAAGTTGCATCACAGAATGGATGGTTAGCAATAATGGTGTGGCTTAAAAAGTAAGAGTCCTATATATAGAAAGATTTTATCATTATGTATAATCATAGCTAATTAATGGTTAACATAATAAGTATAAATAATATTTTAAATTAATAATTTACAATGGAATACAAACTGAAATGGCCTGATGTAAAAGGCCGCAAAGAGATTAAAGCTATTGACGTTAAATATGGTGACGTAGTGGCAGTTGCTGAATTTTGTAGAAACTCGTTTACAAACGAAATTGAGTTTGGAAGAACAGGCTTAGCCGTTATGGAAAGTCCTGATTGGGCAATATGGTACATTAACCTATGCAAAGAAGAAGGGCGAGAATGGGTTAATGACCCACTTCCAGACGATGTAATGTTATTTGAACCAACCGAAGAAGAAGAATATTTCGGTAAATTAATTTTGTTACAAGAATTATTTAATACATATTCAAATCCATATTTTAATGGTCAAGTAATAACAGATGCGACTATAGATAAATATCTAAAACTAGAATTTTCTAGTGTAATCGAATACATAAAAAAATATTCTGAAAAATGGGGATATAGATTTTGGGATGATGCTATTGACGCTATTGCTGAAGCTAAAAAAGAGAGAACGGCACAATTAGCAAATCTAAAATTAATCAAGAAGAGGGTGTAACTGCACACTATAATGAAATGACTATCTCTAAATGAGGATAGCGTAATGTAATAAGAATTAGTTTAGATTACGTTTCCATTGGAGAGAGGTTGGGGAATGCCCCACCTCTCTCTAAGTAAGATAGTCTTCCCCTCTCTCAAATACTTCTCATATAACCATCCCTTTTCGCCAGCTTATAATACAGATCCTGGGCGGTATGATAATCGGGATCGGAGCCTTCAAGCCACTCCGAGAAATGGTGGTTGTGGTTCTTCTGCGTTTCCTGCTTGCGAGACGACTCCACAACGCACTACTTTCCCCAATATCTTTCAGCCATAGGCTGCAACCTTTCCTTTATTACTTCCATAACAGTCTTGAAATCAAGAGATTCTTTCCATTGAATCTTTTTCAGAAATGCTTTCCAGCGAACTATACGTGCTGCGTCTGTCGCAAAACTTTCTGTAAACAACTGCAATTCGGGATTGTATGTAAGTCCCCTATTGTCGAAAGTCGCCTTGATTGCATCATATAATGTGTCATCAGACAAGTCTCTCTTTGTCAGGAGTAGGTAACAGTCGAAGAAATCTTTCATGCGACTGTTAAGCACATCACGGTCTATCATCGTATGGAATTTCTCGGCAACAACAGTCTCCAAAGAATATGCCTGTATGTTCACAGATGGAATGTCAGGCAAAAGCAATGGGAAGTCAATAGTTGTTGGATATGGAGTTACAACATCACCAAAGCCAATGTCAACAGACATATTGTAAGCGATAGTATCCATGTGGGCCGTAAAGTAAAATCTTGTGCCAGGATACTTCTTTTCAACAGTTATAGGCTCCAACTTAATGCTGTTAACATCAAACGATACTCCATCCTCATCGCATACAATGCCCAAAATTTCCTGGAACACGTGCGCAAGGAAATCCCTATCACGGCTAATTCTATCTGCCATGAAATCAACATCTACTGTAGGACGTGCCTCAAGTCCGTTCATAGCATAAAGCAAAGAGCCACCTTTCAGCAAAAAATTGTCCTTATATTGGCTTACAGATACTCTGTAAAGCAACCTCTCGTTGAAATATCTTGCCAAGAGATACATATATTTATAGCCTGTCTCATTCATCAAATTGAGCAAGCGGGTCTTAACAGACTTACCGTAGTTTTTCTTTCCCATTTTATTCTATTGCCATTTCAAGATAATTTTTCAATGTATTGAATACTCTGAGGCGTTTGGCGTAATCCTGCAAACGAGTGAGATTGCGATTGGGCTTTCTCAAATAAGAACGAATCACTTCCGCACAAACATCCAGCCCCAATTTGTTTCTGTATTTCACTGCATCACAAACACTTCGCTCCAAGTCGGTTATGCGAACATGAAAACCGGATATTTCTGCTTCCATAATGCCAAACTCCAGATTCTCCTTCTTCCAATAATACAATTCTATCGGAAGCGTTTCAGGAATCTCTACTTTCCTTTTATTGTCGATGGCAATGCAAAAAGCTGGTGGAACAGTTGTCGAAAGCTGATGATAAGCCCAGGCATTGTATAGACACACAACACCTTTAGGTACAATCCGCTCCACATCTATCATTGTATTCAGCAGGGCTTCCGGAACAGCATAAATGCCCTGGCGCAACTTGATCAAGTCGCCACGTTCCTTAGCTCTCAACAATCGCTTATACTCTGCCATATGAGGAATATCAGTAGTAGAGATTGTGCCTCCTAGTGCTTCCACTTTACAAACTATATTGTCCATATCACATTTATATTAATATCATTTCGCTGCAAAAATACAATATTTTTTTGAAAAGCGGTAATATTCTACGGAATATTTTCAAAAAAGCCGTAGAATATTACCAGAATTATCCTTGTTTTTATAACCAGGGACGATAGTTGTCTCTAAATCTTCCTCTCTACTTTCCTATACAAACTCAAATACTTCTCATATAACCATCCCTTTTCGCCAGCTTATAATACAGATCCTGGGCGGTATGATAATCGGGATCGGAGCCTTCAAGCCACTCCGAAAAATGGTGGTTGTGGTTCTTCTGCGTTTCCTGCTTGCGGAACGACTCCACCACACATTTCTTTTCTGCATCCGGAAACATCAGGTTCATGCGGGCGGCAAAGGCTGCCTTGTCCTGATTATCACGCACCATGTGGAACGTATATTTCATCAGGCACCAGACTATGTACCAGCTTTGCTGAGACGTAATGTTGCCTTTTATCCAGAACTTCAACTTCTCCTCCAACTTTATGGAATCTACCCAGTTCACAAAGAAAGAGTCGCTGTTACGCTCAAAATCATCAGCCCTGGCTATTTCAGCCTCCCACATTTTATGCTCACCCTGATACTTGAATAGCGTTTCAAAATCCTCGGGAGAAGCCTGCTCCCTGACTAGCGTACGGACAAGTTCTTCTTCCTCATCCTCCTCTCGCTCAAACCAGTCAGAACAAAGCGTATAATTGTTGTATTTCCCTTCAATATCATTCATTACTTTCTGCAAGCTCAAAGTGGTAATATCTATTTTTCTCTCTCTCAGATGACGTTTCTTTACCTTTACCTCACGTTTCAGATGGTCAGGTAGCGTGCGCTCGTCGAAAATTCGCTTGATATAATGGTAAATAATAACAGCCTCACGGTCGGTGCGGAAAAGGCGGGTTCTGTATAAGGCTAGGAAATCAGCACAAATAGCGGTAACTGTGGAGATGGTTTCATCCAAAGCCATCTTCAACCCAATAGAGACAAAGTTTCTGTAATGGGAATCAAACTTGGGAAAGTCGTCTCCGGCAGGAACTTTAAGCTTCTCGCATTGCTCGAAAATAGCCTTGGCATAGGGAATCTGACCATACTCCTCTTCCTTATCGAGCAAATAGTCTGAATGCTTCCGGGCGATGGTCTGAATTTCCTGGAGCACCTTCTCTAAAACATCAGTATAAATCCCCATGAATTCATCATCATAGCTCTTGTAGATGGAAATGTAGACTTTCTTATGGAGCGTATGAATATATTTAAGAAAATCTGTCAACTGCTCGGCAAGGTTCTGGTAAATATGAAAATAACAGGTAAGACCTTTATGCTTTCCTGCATTCCATTTAAATTCATCTTTAGCATGCTGAATCTCCTTATACAAATGTTCTGCCTCTCTTTTAAACTGACCCACATCAGTAGTTGTTACTGGAGTGTATTTCTTGACTCCTGTTACTTCATCTTCCACAAAAAGATCTTCTTCTGATGAAATCTTCAGAAGAGAATTGTAGTTATTGTCAGTATTTGGTATTTCCTCTGTCTGCATATTCTTTTTCTAGGTTTGATTTGTTATGTTGTTTAAATAAGCGGCATGGGGTTCCCTGTAAGTACCAGTATTAAGGTACCTGCAAGAACCTACGACAAGGTACAAACAAGTACTGCCCACGCCGTAGAGGAGTGGACGCCTTGCTGTCACCTTCTTCTTGTCGTTTTTGAATTTTGCAGGTTCTAAATACTGTAGAAGTGCAGATAATCAGCGTCAATATCTATATGTTATTTTCTCTTGTTTACTTTCTGTTTCTTACTTCAAATTTTAAAGGGTTTATACTACGTTTTCTTCATCATCCGCCCAGTGGTCGCATTGGCGCATCACAGTTTCCAGCGCCTTTTCTGCACCCTCTGGTGGATACTTATACTTTTTGAGCAGTCGCTTCACCATCACTCGCATCTTCGCCCTCGCCGATTCCTTCCGGTTCCAGTCGATGGTGCGGTTGCGGTGCAAGACTTCCGTCAGTTCCCGGGTCAGCGCCACAAACTCCTCGTCGGAGTAAGCCTGCCGCACTCCTTCGGGCGTGGAGAGCGCATCATAGAATGCCTTCTCCTCGGGCGAAAGTCCCAGGTCGTTGCCCTCTGCCTCTGCCTGCTTCATCTGCTGAGCCATCTTCAACAGCTCCTCTATCACTTCCTCGTTGGTGAGCAAGCCCTTCAGATAGTTGGAGAGACTCTGGCTGAGCATGTCGGAGAAGAGGTCGCTCTGAACCACGTTGGTCTTCTGCTGCTGCTTGATTTTTTCTTTCATCAGTTTGGTGAGCAGTTCCACCGCCAGGTTGCGCTCCTTCATGTTCTTCACCTCCTGGATGAAGGCGTCGTCAAAGAGCGAGAACTCTATCTGGCGGTCGCCGAAGAGATTGATGACTCCGTCGGTCTTCACACTCTGACGGAGCAGCTCACCGATGCGCTCGTTGATTTCATGGCGGCTGATTTTGCCCTTCTGCGAGAGTTTGAGCATCATCACGCGCAACGCATCCATATAGCACACCTCTGCCTTCTGCTGCTCATTCAGAAGCGAACGGCAGAGCGTGGTGGCGTTGTGAAGCAGATTGCTGTGCTCCATGAAATTCTTCTTGCGCTGAACCATGGCTGGAGAACTCAGGAAGTTGGCTCCGCTCGTAATGGCGAGTGCCCGCTTCGAGTTGTCCTGTTCGAAGAAGCCGGAATAGTCGAAACCATGAAGCTGGTCTCGGCAGATTTCCATCTCTTCCTTCCATTTCACCAGGGCGGTCTTGGCGATGTCTGGGTCTCCGAAGCGGCGGCGGTCACGGTTGGTGTACTGCTGCATGGCACTCTTCAGCGCCTGCGCAATGCCTACGTAATCCACTATCAGTCCGCCTTCCTTGCCCGGGAACACTCGGTTCACACGGGCTATTGCCTGCATCAGGTTATGGCCGCTCATCGGCTTATATACGTACATGGTGGCGAGCGACGGAACATCGAAGCCCGTAAGCCACATGTCTCTTACGATGGCGATTTTCATCTCATCATCGTTGTCCTTGAATTTTCTTGCCAGTTCCTTCTTGTAGGCTTCGTTGCCGATAATCGGCTGCCAGTCTTCGGGGTCCTGGTTCGAACCGCTCATCACCACCTTTACCTTCTCCGTCCACTGGGGGCGAAGTTCCAGCATCTTGCGGTAGATTTTGATGGCGATGCTTCGGGTCAGTGCCACGATCATTGCCTTGCCGGTGAGTTCCTGCGCACGGTTTTCCTCGTAGTGCTGGATGATGTCCCTTACCAGCGTGTCGATGGTGGCGTCTTCACCCAGGAGCACTTCCAGCCGGCTATGCTCCTGCTTCGCCTGCCTGATCTGCTCCTCGGTGGCTCCCTCATCGGCCAGGTTGTCGAACTCATCGTTCAGCAGCTTCATCGTGTCTTCGTCGAGGTTCAGGTTCACCACACGGCTCTCGTAATAAACCGGACGGGTGGCTCCATCATCTACCGCCTGACTCATGTCGTAAACGTCGATGTAGTTGCCGAACACTTCCTCCGTGTCTCTGTCGCGGTCGCTGATAGGCGTTCCGGTGAAGCCGATAAATGAGGCGCCTGGCAGGGCTTCTCTCATCTTCTGGCTGAATCCCTTCTTCATCGTCAGGCTCTTGTTGTCCCAGTGCTCTTCGCCGTATTGCGAGCGGTGCGCCTCATCGGTCATCACGATGATGTTGCGGCGGGTGGAGAGTGCCGAGTCGCCTTCTTCAAACTTCTGAATGGTGGTGAAGATGATTCCCCCACTCTTTCGGTTACGCAGCAGATTACCCAGGTCTTCACGGCTCTGGGCGTTCTGTGGTTCCTGACGAAGGAAGTCCTGGCAGCGGCAGAACTGACCGAAGAGCTGGTTGTCGAGGTCCTTGCGGTCGGTTACCACCACGATGGTTACTTCGGGCAACCGTTGCACCAGCTGGTGGGCGTAGAACACCATGGAGAGGCTCTTGCCCGAACCCTGCGTGTGCCAGAACACGCCGATTTTTCCGTTGCCTTCCACTGCGGTACGGGTGCGCTGCAGAGCTTTGCCCACGGCGTAGTATTGGTGGTAGGCGGTAAGAATCTTGGCGTATTTGCCCTGGTTCTTGTCGAAGCAGATGAAGTTCTGCAGGATGTCGAGCAGTCGCTGCTGCTGGAACATGCCGAGGAAGAAGGTGCGATAGTCGGCAAAGAGGGTTGACTCGTATGAGCCGTCTATGGTCTTCCATTCCATGTAGCGTTCTAGCTTGGCGGTGATGGTTCCGGCACGGGTCTCGCTCATGTCGCTGATGACGTTGAAGGCGTTGTAGCTGAAGAGGCTCGGAACGTCCTGCTGATAGTTCCTGATCTGCTTGTAGGCATCGTCTACGGTTGCATCTTCGGAAATGGCGCTTTTCTGCTCCACCACCACGAGGGGCAATCCGTTGACCATCACCACCATATCGCAGCGCTTGTTCTTATACTCTTCTACTCGCCACTGGTTCACCACCTTGAAGAGGTTTCTTTCGGGATGGTCGAAGTCGATGAGCCTCATCAGGGCTGTGCGTTCTTCGCCATTCTGCAGGAATCCCACCTCCAGACCGTTTTGCATCCAGAGGGTAAACTGCTCGTTGTTCTGTTCTAAAGTACCGATGCTGATGTTGGTGATTTGCTTGATTCCTTCATCCATTGCATCGGCTGGCAGTTGAGGATTAAGCCGTCGCATCGAGGCGACCAAATCGGCACGATAGAAGGGCTCCTTATAGTCGCGCTCCACCTCGTAGCCACATTCGTACGCATAGCCGAGTTCGTCTCGGAACAGGGCTATGAGCGTTTGCTCGTATGCGTCTTCGGTGAATTTCTTGTCGTCTGCCATATTGTTAATATTTTATATTTTCTTTTCTCGTTATTTTCTTGCGTTGCTCTTCTTATTCCGGGACTTCTATCTCGCCTGACATTAAGCGAGGGAGAAGAGTGTCACGGAGAGTTGAGAGGGTTGTATTCTCAGTACCCTTTATTTGCTTCTGTTTCTGCAAATTATCAATTATCTTCTGAAACTCCACAATATCTTGCTCTTTAGGAATCAATACAGATTCCTTTTCTATGAAATCTTTTATTGCAAAGTTCTTTATACCCGAAGTTCCATTCTCGTAGCCAAACATAATGTCATTATCATATTTGTATTTCCATGAATAATAAACATAAGAACTGAATTGACTCAAAGGACGTAATACCTTGCAAAAATTCGTACACACAATATCATGTTTGTATTTCTTAAGCAGCTCCTCTGTAACGAGACTTGTTCTTCCTGTAGATACAGTAGCAGTACCTCCCGAGATTTCCACGAGAATATCTTTATCTTTAAGATGCTTGGCTTGATAATTCTTTTCCAAAATATAACGCTGGGGAGTTTTACCTCTTACACCATTATTAATATCTTGGAAATCACATCCTCTGACACAAGCTACTTCATGCGTATAGTTTCCTTGAGGGTTTTCTTTTCCCCAATCTCCGGAAATCAGACTGTCTATCATTTCAGAATAGCTTCCTACTTCCCATCCTTCTGGAATCATTCCCAATTCACTATCCACGAACTTACCATCCTTGAAAGGCTCAAAGTCAACGAACCAATTCTTGAAAATAGCCTGCGCCATCTCCTCCAAATCAGCATTGATCTTGTTGTTCAACTCTATCTTCCGGTCGAGAGAAGAAAGGATGGAGGCAATGCGGCGCTGGTCGTCTACCTTTTCGGGAATAACTATATTCCAATCAGAAAATGTAGATTTATTTATAATAGGTACTGCAGTTGATGTTTTACTAATATAATTCAACTCTTTGCCTACAATACACATCAAATAATATACAAAGTCTGAATCAACATTTGAATGAGGAACAATAGTATTTATTTGCTGATTAGTCACTAATTCTCTATCAGTCTTTACTACTTTACCTAAATCCGAACCAATACAACTTACACAGATGGAATTGGCAGGAATAAGGCATTTAGCAACTTCAGCAACGCCTAATTCAGTAAGAGTTCTTGCTGTTACTGGTGATGTTTTGTTTGACATATCATCAGAAGGAGAAAGGAATGGGATTTTACCACCCCAGTTTTCCCTTATTGCTGTTTTGGGAGTTTTGCCTGTTATTATTTGCCCCAAATCACCAATTTTAACTTCTTTCCACTCCATACTTTACACCTCCCATCCAATTTTCTTCAACTGCACTCTAATCTCCTCTTCCTGCTTCTTGCTTTCCTCAAACAGCTGCTTCAGCTCACCGGTGAGATTCGTCATTTTCTCCTCGAAAGGCACTCCGTCGCCTTCGTCTTCGGCGATTCCTACGTATCTTCCAGGAGTCAGGATGAAGTCCTGAGCAGCAATCTGCTCGGTGGTGCACACGGCACAGAAGCCCTTCTCATCTTCGAGAGTTCCCTGCTGAAAAGCATGGAAGGTGTCAGAGATTTTTTTAATATCCGTATCAGGCATCAGCTCACGAAGCTTGCGGGTAACCATCGTGCCCAGATTACGGGCGTCGATAAACACAGTCTTGCCCTTCTGCGCCTTGTTGCGGCTGATAAACCAAAGACTTACAGGAATTCCCGTACTGTAGAACAGCTGTGAAGGCAAAGCCACGATTCCCTCTACCAGGTCGGCTTCGATGATGGCTTGGCGAATCTGTCCCTCGCCGCCACTCTGACTCGAAAGCGCACCATTCGCCAGGACCAAACCTATCTTTCCGTTAGGTGCCAGATGGTGAATCATGTGCTGCATCCACGCAAAGTTGGCGTTGCCAGCTGGTGGCAAACCATACTGCCAGCGCACATCTTCCTGAAGCGCACTCTGTCCCCAATCGCTGAGATTGAAAGGAGGATTGGCAAGAATGTAATCTGCCTTCAGCGTAGGGTGCTGGTCATCATAGAAAGTGTCGGCAAAGATATTGCCCAGATTTGCATCCAAGCCACGGATGGCAAGGTTCATGTGCGCCATTTTCCACGTATCAGGGTTTGCCTCCTGACCATAGATACTGATTTTGCGTAGGTTTCCCTTGTGGCGCTCTATAAACTTGGCGCTCTGCACAAACATACCACCGCTTCCGCAGCAAGGGTCATAGACTCTACCCTCGTAAGGCTCCAGAATCTCTACCAGCGTGCGGACAATACAGGAAGGCGTATAGAACTCGCCACCATTCTTGCCCTCCAGGCTGGCAAACTGCTGCAGACAGTATTCGTAGGTTCTGCCCAGCAGGTCTTTCTCCTCGCCAGCATCGTGCATTTCTATGTTCGTAAAGAGATCTACCACATCACCCAGACGGCGCTTATCCAGCTCCGGACGGGCGAAATTCTTAGGCAGAATACCCTTCAGTCTTTCGTTTTCACGCTCAATGGCAGTAAGTGCTTCATCTATTATCACGCCTATTTCCGGGGTGTGGGCAGCAGCACTAATCTTGCTCCATCGGGCTTCAGCAGGCACAAAGAAGATGTTCTCGGCAGTGTATTCGTCCTTATCTTCCGGGTCGGCGTATTCGTCGCCCTGCAGCTCCTGGAACTTCTGCTCGAAGCGGTCGCTGATGTATTTCAGAAAAATGAGTCCGAGCACCACACCCTCGTATTGCGAAGCGCTGAGGTTGCCTCTCAGAATATCGGCAGCCTTCCATATTTTCTCTTCAAAACCAATGCTGATTGTATCTTGTTTCTTAGCCATAATATGTTTATTTTTCTACGAGCACAAGCTTCCAGTCCTCATTCTGCAGAACGAGGGTCCCGTTGTTGTCCGTAATGGTGAATATCTGATTATCTATCTGTATTTTGTTCTCCTTTATTAAATAGGTGTAGTGACCGCAAGCAACGTTTTCGGTGGTAGTTTGGGTTATTTTACCGCCTTCGTCGAAGTGGTTCACTTCCGTCGTTTCGGAGAAAGAAATAGCATCTGAGGTGAAACTGCAGAACAAAGGAGCCTCTTTTACGTCGATAAAGATACTTCCAACGCGCTGATAAAGGGCTGAAATCTGCCATTCGTGGGCTAAAAATGTGGTTTCGTAATCAAAAGCCTCTGATTTTTCTGTTTCTTCGTCGCTAGAACAGGCGGTGGAAGAAAGCATAAAAAAAGCGACTATTATCATATAAAAATAAGATAATATTCGCCTGCGGATAAGAACATGATGATATTGGGCTAACTTTGCCTGAGCAAAATTACCCCCCTAAAACTTTGTGCATCAACAAGTTACACCTTTTCATCTTAGTACTGTTATTATGTAGTTTCTAGCTTTCCAGACTATTGCTACGTCAATAATTTGTTAATTGCTAGCAAAGATAATAAAAAGTTGGCAAACCCAAGAATTTTATCACGTTATTTAACGGAAAAATGCAAAATATGGGGGTTAGGAAGATGTTTTACCCCCTCTTCTAAGGGTAAAAAATGCCCCTCCTCGGACGTGAAATCATGCTCCAAAGGTAGGTATTTTTGACAAATACAATGAATTGTGGATATAAAAAATGAACACTAGAGCGGCGTAATGTGCAGTATTTCACATCAGAGAATGTAGATTATTATTATACGCATACAAATGAAGTACAACTGATATAAACTTTCATAATTACCTCATACACAAGCAATTTAGAGCTATCACATACTCTAGCAAACAACCCATTCAAGCATTACATTTAGTGGGTCATTAGGTCAAAGTCATTTAGGGTCATTATGTTTTCCGAGAGTTAAAAAGTCACTATAGATATATATAAATAAATATTTATATATACTATAGCAGTGAAAGTGACATTTACTTTTTCAAATGACCCTAAATGACATTGACACCAAATGACCCCTTTTCATTTCTTCAGCTACTTCCGAGTCTTTTCTTGCTTTTTCATTGTTTCTGCAATAAAGTTCAGATAAAAAACCAATAGAACTTATTGTATTACAGCTACTTATAGCTTTTCTCACATAGAAAGTCAGGGGGAAAGCTTGCATTCTGCCCGAAAATGTTGTATCTTTGCACCGGCAATCGAAAGAACAGCCTTTTG
>ERZ1023650.135-NODE-135-length-15474-cov-10.016862_pt1 | contig 15474 bp, 13 predicted proteins | sample MGYA00380337_ERZ1023650 | MGnify/ENA primary metagenome ERZ1023650 (study PRJEB33179, sample SAMN07449042) | human gut metagenome | biome: Human-gut; feature: Human associated habitat; material: Faeces | host: Homo sapiens | place: India:Kasaragod | collected...
GAACTACACAGTAACCATATCGAGGAAATTCAAGGAACTGATGCAGGTGATAGCAGACAGTGTGCCATTCAAGCCTAACATGAGCACCATCGCAACAACCATCAAGGCAGACCGCGGCTTGCTTCCCGACTACTTTGAACTTATGGAAAAGGCAGGTCTCATCGCCCTACTCCACGATTCAACAAAGGGAGTAAGAGGTCTGGGAAAGGTTGAAAAAGTATATCTCGACAATACAAACCTCTCTTTCGCCCTCACATCTGAAACTCCCGATATAGGAAATCAACGTGAGACCTTTTTCTTTAATCAGATGAGAGTGAACCATACCGTTTACAATTCTCCCATCTCTGATTTTCTGATAGACGGCAGGACCTTTGAGATAGGTGGCAAGAAGAAAGGTCAGAAACAGATAACCGAGGCAGAAGAGGGATATATCGTAAAAGATGATATTGAAACCGGTTTCGGCAATATCATTCCTCTCTGGACATTCGGAATGAATTATTAGTCAACAGCAGGAGGCTACAGAGACTAAACAGCAGACAAATGCTGAACAAGAAATCACAAGAGAGTTCTGTAGAGATCAATTGAGCTCATTTTGCAGACGACATATTTAAGAAATTAATAGGGAAAGCGCAGAATCCTGCTGGCAGTGATGCCAGCAGGATTCTGCGCTTTTTGAAACAAAAGCATACACATGGATTTCTAAAGAACAAGCCAAAAGTTTAAATTTATTAAACATTCCCGTTTTTTGTCATTAATGACACTTTTCGGGAATGACGATGATTATAAAAGTAGAGATCCTGCACCTTGTTATGGAGCATAGAAGCATGGAGAAGACCACTTTTCCATTCTTCGGGAATTTGGTCTATTCCAAATTTAGCACCCAGAATAGCTCCTGCTACTGCAGCATTAGCCACATTGTCCTTCACAAGCCCTACCACCGAAGTTCTCATGACAGCCCCATTAGCTGCAGCTTTTTTCTTTCCCATCTTCCAGATAATCTCTGCAGCCTTCTGTGGATTCGAAGTATAGTCGCCAAGAGCCATTACATTATAGATATGCCGACCAATTCCCATGCCTCCATTCATCATCCATTCCTTAAACCTTCTGGCAATATCAAGAATATCTACCTTTTGACAAGCCACAAAGGAATCTAAGATACACAGCATCATATCGGTATCATCAGTCCAGTCGCCTCTTTGCCAACGACGACGATGATCATCCTGCACGATTTGTGAATAGTCCTCTATCCCATTAGGATAAAAACGATCCACTTCTTGCTTGGACATAAACTCCGTGCTCAGTCCCAAGGCATCTCCTACAGCTTGTCCGAAGATGGTACCGAGGAACCTTTCTTTTATAGTTTCATTTTCCATATTTTTTCTATTCATACAGCCAACCAATCGTAAATTCATCCATATCTGGCAATAGTGCTGCACCGATTACACAGCTCCACTTTTTTAACGACAACACTTATTCCCTTTTATGCTCCTTCAGATACTTTTAGTCTAAGCCAAGAAGGGAAATATTTCCAAAGCAGATATCCCATTTTGAGTTCGACTAAACGTTCAAAAGTTCAACTAAGTTAGATTTCATCATTAGCAACTGACTTTCAGTATATTACAACAAAGAAGCAAGCTAAAGATTGACTAACTTCGACTAAAAATTCGGCTAACTTCGACTAAACTTCGACTAAAACCCACCTCTTTCCAACAGTTAATTTTATGATTCCTTTTTTCTTAAGCGTAGAGAGGAAATTACCTATTTTACGTTTTTTCTGTTCATCAGTCAACACATCAGACAATTTTGATTGTATAAGAGTATTCAGTTCACTTCTAGTAGCTCCACCAAAGGAACGAAGATAAGATATTATCATTTCTCTAAAGTGATGATCGTTGAAACTGCGGTTTTTAATGTATTCAGTTTTCAATTCATCATTATTTGCAGTTTTTGCCACATACTCCGATAAAAATAATTTTGGGTATCGACCTTCCACAAGGTGTAGCTTTCTCAATCGTGCTGCAGTTTCCTTATCTATTGTTTCATGTTTTTGTACCATATCCAATGCAATACAATCATAAAGCGACAAGTCAGGATTGGCTTTCAACAAGCGATAATATTGCTCATTAATAAGTTTGCCGTAAATTTTAACAACAACTTCTCTCTTAGCTTGGTCTATCTGATAGTCAGGCATCGGGAAAAAACGTTTTTGCTGTTCTGTAAAAACCTTGCGAATACCTCGTCCTATCGTATCTATCATGTTGAAGTTAACCATACCTTGACATAACACATAATTGCGATAGAACTTCTGAGGTCCATTTTGTTCAATAGCATTTCTTACAGTACCAGGCAAGAAGAATCCACCATTAGCAAATGTTACAGAGTTAGGTTCTTCAACCATAGTGATACGTTCTTGCATTGTATAATCCTGATGCGCTATACAATTATGAAGCACTTCACGAATGCTGTATTCATCATATTGCTTGACGACATCAGGAAACAGTGTTCCACCTGGCAAGATGCGCTGGTTCAGATTACGAATTTTTGACAACGCTTCGTTAACTGTCAAGATGAAAGGAGTATAGAAATGCTCATAATCTATCTTTTCATCATGCTCATCAACTAACACCCATGTGATAGTTGCCACAGCAGGACTAATAAGATAAGTAGAAGTCTCTTTGCCTAGCAAAAGTATAGCCGCACGAGTAAGTTTGCCTTTTATTGCAACACCAGCACGACACAGCAATTCCATATCATCCCAAGCATCGACTTCTTCTGCCAACCGAGGATGAACCGTTTTATATTCTGTTCGAGCTTTAGCCAAAGCTGTGACATCAAGATCTTCCAAAGTGGCATTTTGAATTATTTCTGCAGACCAATCAAAAACCGGGCTGTTTTCTTCAAGGATGGCATTTAACCTTTCTCGGGTCAACTCCACCAAAGAATCCTCAATACGTTGCCATGCCTTATTGTGGGCATAAACTGGAAGTTTTGGACGATGCTTAGGAATATGTATTATCCAAACTTTCTTGTTGGTATCATCTGTTATGAATTCTTCCACATCAAGTCCTTCCGTAGAAAGATTAGCACATCTTTCAGTCAATCTTAGAATCGCTTTCTGGCGGTCGTAATTATAGGCATCAGTGCCTATAATTTCTAACGACTGATCTTGCACACCAATTACAAGATGTCCTCCCTCCATGTTGGCTATTGCCGACACGTAGGAGATGACATCATCTTTCTCGTCCCCACAGAACGAGTTCTTCAGATTCTTATATTCCTTCCATTCACAGCAAGCATTCTCGTGTGGGTACTCACGGAGGAGGTATTGTTGTAATTCAAGTTCAAGCATAAATTAGTCTATAATACTTTCACTATTTTCGTTATGTTTTTGGGCATTCCTCAACACACATTCTTTACTTGTGTTTGCATAACAGTATACACAGAAATGACGGCAAGTGTTATACATTCCAATATCTTTGCTCACCATGCATCCACAAATTTTTCTTTGGCCAGAATCCTTAACCTTCCTTTCTTTCTTTGGGATAGGTGGAAGATTACCAAACATATCTCTTTCAGGCCATTTAAGGGTATGAAGATAGTAAACCAATTCTTCGTCATCAGCAAAAATACGTTTCATAAGTTCCCCATCAATACAACGATTATGCTCAATGCCGTAGGATTCAAGATCAATATCTTCAGCACACGTCGCCATTTCAACATCCCAACCTTGTTCATGCCATGCTTCTCGAATTTTCTTAAGTCCTTGTACAATCTCAATTCTTTGGGCATAATTAGCTTCTGCATTCTCAACATCTTCCTTTGTGAAGAATCCAGTTTCCTTAACAAGATTATTTTGAACCTTGCGATATGCTTTTACGTCAACAAAACTGAAAACCAATTTGTCCGTATAGCCTTTTAGCTTGTTTCCAACATGCCATATCCTTGTAAGTAATTCTCGCGGTCCGATAGTTGGAGTGATAATCAAAGGGTCAAATCTCCAGATAACTTTTTCTTTTCCAACCATATCAGACAATTGCTTGAATGTTTCAATACGTTCTTCTACAGAGGGCACATTTGGTTCAAATCCTTCCTTTGTATAGTCATTCAATGTTACTTGAAAGTAATAATGAATACCCATCTCATCCAATATGTGAAGATAAGGAATAATTGGTTTAGGATTCTTTGTCCAAAAAACAACGACCTTACATTTACTGAAAGAGATATACATTTTTTGCTGATTGAATGGATTGTACCAAGCACAATAGCCCTTTGCCAAGCGGTTGAAAAACCACTTGGCATAAAAGGCTGGTATATCAGTAGAGCGACTTGCCGAGATGATGACAGGTGCAGCAGCTTCCACTCTTTCCCTCTTGTCATTTATGATATAAATTTTATCAAACATTGTAATATTCTTTCAGTTCTGTTTCAACAACTTTGCTAAATTTTCCAACAAAGACTCCTCCTAAAGATGTTGTTTTGCGGGCAGCGCCACGACCTTCCTGATTACACAAATTGACAAAATAACGAATATGCTCTTTCATGTCATATTGATATTTTTTCCCTGTGAATTGCCAATTTTGCCCTAATCGCCTTATCACATTAGCAGGAAGTCCATCAAAACATTTCAAATTTGGAAGTCCATATTCGCCTTCTACTGTTGCACTTTGTGGAATTTTGTTGACTTCCTGAATTTGAGAGTTCTCCTGAAGAAGCTTAACTATCTTTTTATAAGCAGCATCACTTGGCTTCAAGAAGTCATCTAGGATACAGAGAAAAGCTTCAGGATCTTGTCTCTTTGCTTCCAACTCGATGATTCGGTCAATTTTTGCAATAGCATCTTGACCACTTTTTCCTTTCGGAAGGTTAGGTTCAACTATAGTCATTATCTGCTTTCTGAACTCAATAGGGGTATAAAAGTTTGAATCATTCTCAAAGTTTGCATCTTTCAATGCTTTGTAAACATTGGTTCGCTTTCCGAGAATGTCATCAGCAATATACATAAATGCCTTTGGACTTTGAACAGCATCCTCCAATCGTGCTGTTTTTTCCACTGCACTTATAACCTTTGCCCGTTTAGATGGTACAGTCTCTACTTTACCAATATTCTGAATAACCTTAGAACCAATAGAACTTTGATGCAAAGTTGTTGGTGGCTCTTGGAGAATTGCATTGTTAATTTTAAAGCCAAACAGATACTCATATATAGTGAGCCAAACTTCTTTAAAATATTCTTTATCACCATTTATCAGTGCAGAGGTAAATGTCTTTGGTAATGAGGCAAAACCTCGTGTTGCTCCATATAACCCAAAGGCAAGTTTATAGTTACCAATGCCATTCTGAATCAAATAATCTTTTAGGCGATCTATGCTATCACCTTTTTGGCAAAATGCGGCAAAGGAAATAGGAACATCATTCTCTATGGCAAACAAATCAAAACTTGTGTTATCTTGGAAGTGGCTCAATAAAGAATTAACATACCCACGAATAGGAGAGTTTTTCCAACTTTCACCCATGATTTGCTGTAAGATATTTCCACCATTAAAAGCAATAGCAAGAGGCTCTTCTATGCCATTGTTTTCTATGATTTTCTTATATTCTAAGCACAACAATGACAGCACTAGTTTTTCATAAAACTCGTGCGTAAAAGATGGGTCAACTATATGAATGTGCTTGTTTGCACCAACTTGAATCAAGTTTGCCAAATGATTCTTCTCTCTCTTAGAAAGTTCGCTTACCTCTACTTGCAGTACCGCACTGTTCATTTTGTCGAGAGCTATAGTATATGCATCTTGTGTTGCGTATTCTACACTTGTCCATAAATCATTTGCGTCATAGATAGGAGATAGATGTAACTTGTTGCAAAAATCATTATAGACGTTGCTATATTTCAAAAAGCGTATAGCTTCTTCTACACTAATTCCCAAAGGATTCTGCTTCAAGAATGACACGATTTTTTCTTGGTTCTGTTGTGCAGTTTCGTCTTTTTCTTTAAAAATAGAGTTAAAACGCTTAATGTTTTCTACCAAAATTTCATCTTGCATCTCCGTAGGGCGATGTTCTGGTGAATTGATAACGGCAGCCAAGGTGTTTCTTAAAACTTTTGCAATAGCTTTAAGTTCACCAATTTCTTTGCTAACTGATAAATTAGCACCAATCAAATAACAATACAAAAATCCCTTAAGTCGATCAATGTATGCATCGTCTCTCTTGTCAGAACAAGTAATTGCTTTAGTTGGTGCATAAGTTGCATTCCACAAAAACTCTGTTTGCTCTGTTTTCGCGAACAAATCCCGAACCTTACTCCAAGTTCCTTTCACTTCATGTCTCCATATTCTGAGATTAGGAGAATAAAGTTTGGAAAACTTGTTCTCAAGGCTTTGCTCTGCTTTTGTCAAAACTCCTTGTCGTGCCTCATAACTATCGAAATAGATGAAGCAATGGAATGGATTTAGATAAATCGTGCTTGCGCAAGTATAAGTTTCGATTCCATTATTAGAGCCAGAAAGGTTAAAATTATTCGACTCATAATCATCGGTATCTATTTCTATAACCATAGGATAGTTTTCCAAGTCGGCATCGTCAACTTGAAATACTGGGTATTTTGAGTACAAAGTAACAGCCATATCAAGGCTATTTGCCTCAACAGAATAATATCTTCTATTTCCAAAGCCTCTGGTTGCATAGTGTGCTTTAGGAGATATGGATTCTGTGCTGAAGATATTATTGAAATTCAACGTACATGTTGGGATAAAAAGTTTCATAAGCGTTTCTTTTAAAGTTGCAATTTTGTACCACTTGACAGCGTTGTGTCATACACATCTTTAGGCACAGCATCAAACAAACTCGATAAGTTGCCAGAATGCATGATATACAAAGCTCTATATGAACGTGTGATTGCTACATATAGAGGATTCCTATCTTCTTCTCCTTCCACAGTACACTCTGGTAAGAACACATGTTCAAACTGTAATCCTTTAGAACTATGATAAGTCATTAATTTCGGATTGTCTGAATTGAAATCCAGGTCCATGAATCTACCATATTTGGCTTCAACATTCATGTCGTGATTCTTAAAATAATTATATGCTCTTTCAACTTCTTCGTTGTGGCGGAATAAAATACCTACATCTTCCATGTTTCTGTTCTGTATCAAAGATATGATAGCATCATATTGTGCTTCTATTGTTTGGTATTGAAGAATTTTAGGCTTTTCCGTACCTTCTTCCGTACAACGCTCTTCAAGTTCGTCATTCTCAGAATTGAGATATTGGGCAAGACGTGCTATCTTCTTTGGAAGACGATGATTAAATACCAATTGTTCTATTGGATATTTGGTGAAGTACTGAATGTCTTCCATTGAAACAGTCACCTTCCCTTTAAGAAATTTATAAAGCTGTTGAGCGGTATCACCATAAATAAGGAAAGCTTTGTTTACTTTAGATTTTAGAATATCAATATCCTCACGAGAAAAATCTTGAGCTTCATCTAATATTATATAATCATAGTTTCCCATTTTCCAACCGCCACGAACAAATGAGCCAGACTGGTCTCTTCCCCAACTAAAGCAAGCATCATAATTAACGACATTTCTTGCTGGAAGTCCTACTTGCATGATGCCATCGTTCATGTATTGTCTCAATGACTTGGTATAAACAACATACAGAAAAGTCCCTTTATGTTCGTCCTGTATCTGTTTCGCTTTCCAAAGTGCAAGTATAGACTTTCCACTTCCTGCACAGCCTTTGACTATATAGGAATTATCAGTCTTCTTGTTTATGACTTTTACTTGATAGTCATCAAGTTCCGAGTCTTTTACATAAAAACTTCTTTTTGCCATATTTTAATTATTTATGTTAAACGAATCTATTATAACTTTATTTCCTTTACTATTATTACAGAAAGCCCCATCAATATTCTGTAGATACCTTATCGGATTTATGATATAAGCTTTGTTTTTTGAAAAACCGTCAGACAACAACTGCTCTTTAAAGCTCTTATGGCATATAATTCGATAGCAAACACGACTTTCGTCATCTTTCTTCCGTAAATGGGTAACCCTAAATGTTTGTTGTATAAAGCAAGGAACATTGCAATCTCTATACGCAGCACAAGACAAAGGCAACAATGTCTCAAAGTCTTTAGAGATTCTTATAAAATTATTAATTTGAAAGTTCATCATTTGTGGATAAAACATCATTGTTTTTTCACATTTTGTTGTCACATCCAACATCAGCATAAAACCATCCTTAGATAGTCTTTTACTTAAAAAACTCACCAAGTATTCATAACTATGTTCATTAACCCCATGCGATATAAACTCACAACAGACCTTGTCACACAATTCTATGTCAAAAGAACAAAACGGAATATCTAGTTTTTCAACATCATCCCATTTTTTTATTTCTTTGTGAATAGACAAGAAGCTATATTTATGCTTGGATAGAATAGCTGCCTTATTTATTATTTTATATAGATAACCTAATGCTTTCTCATTTCCATCACAAACAACTATATTTATATTTTTTTCATCGTGGAAAAACTTATCAAGAACTATCATCAATCCAATGAGTTCCCCACCTGTTCCACAACAAAAATCAAAAATATTTATATCCTTTTTGTTTTTATAGACTTGACAAATAGAATTATTCTGAAACATATTATCAAAAATGCAAAAAATCTCAGCATAGCTGCGTGGAAAATATGTTCCTAAGTAAACCTTTAACTCGTTTTCGTCCAAGTCAAGATTATATTCATATCTTGTATGCTCAGGAGCATAGTTAGCCCCCAGTTCTTCAAATAAGAATTTATCCAACCACATTGGCAATACAGTTTTCGACTTACGGAAAGCAACTTTTTTATTAGATTCACCACTATCAATATCCTTGGATATTTGATTGTTTATTCCTTCTGAAGAAGCTGCATTAACGTATTTTCCTTCAGCTAAGCAAATCAAATTTTGATTGACTACAAAAACTCTCTTGTTTATGAATTTCTCGACTTTTACAACCTGTTCGAGCACATTTTTTGCTTCAATCAGCACATATAGTTGGTATAGTTTCAGAGCTTTAACACTTTCTTTTAACTCTACAGCTTCTTGCTCATCGGCAGAAATCACTCTAATCTTATACTCATAACCTTTTAAACACACACTCATCACTTGTTTGACAAATAAAGCCAAACTTCTTTTTTTATCAGTTAAAGTTTCTTCTGACAGAATTCTTTCTGAATGTTCTATACTACAATGTGAATGAGGTGATAGTACCATCTTTAAAACATTAAAAGCTGGCTACTACGGCTTATAGATTATTGTTGCAGTTGATACATAAGAAAAAGCGTAGAGCCATTCTGACACTCGTTCTACAATCGATAGTTCTTCGCTTTGCCCTGTAGTAGAAACGAGCAACGCTAAAGCCCCACGCCAGTGTTATTATATAATTCCACCCTTACTTTAATAACGAACGTATAACACATCCGAAGGCTATGAGATTTATATATAATACACCTTATGGGGCGCTCTGCATTATTTTGTTTTTGACTTACAGTTGAATTTTGCGAAGTTCATCAATCGCCAAAACCAAAGCGTACAAAAAACGCCTTATACCATATGTATGTCTGCCCAACCTCTGCCCATCGGGGGCCGGTATTGGGATAGACGTTACAAAGATAACACTTTTACGCACAAAACTGCTTTATTTGGCTGACAAAACTTGATTTTGTGGTACAATTTAACTTTATTAAATACAAATATGTCAAAGGAATCCACTTTTCCGTTATTTTTGAGAGAAAAATAGTTTTTCCATTCTTCAAGAGACTGGTTCTTTTTAAATAAGATTTCACCAGCAACAACAGCATTTATATCTGCGTCCCCTCTTTGTCTATGTCATCAAGAACCTGAGAGTAACATTGCTTGGTTCTGAAAAAGTTATTAAGAATCGCAGCAAGATAGGCTTTTGTATTTGGAATGTTGTGCATTAGCAAACATTGCAACTTAGACAAAATATAACAAGACATTTCTTCCTCATACGACATATACAAGACCGTATTATGCACTAATTGATTAGTACGATTAATAGCCTTTTTCATATTCTCTACATCTTGGAGATTTTCCGAATCTACCATATCCCAATGAAGATCCCAAATTGTAATAAAGGCTGAGTCGTTTGAAGCCTCTATCATAAACTTCTCATTTTGATACGTGAAGTAAATGTCATCATGCTCTATACGAACTTCACAATTAAGCTGCCGGAGCAACTCAAGACACAAGTCTCTAGTACCAATATTCTCATTGCTATCATTAGATGGCGAGATAGAATTAACGATCTCATCCATTTCTTTTTCTGCTCTTTTCTGGCGGATGTAATACATCAAACTTATGCCAACCAATATTGAAATAATTGGTAACATCATAATTATAATCTTTTTAAATTAATACTTTATGAGATGGCAAAGTTAGTTCATTTTTTACAAACGGATGCATAAACGAAAGATAAACTTATTTCCACAAGCCTTGCGGAGCCAAAACTACACTTGCTTTTCGCCTTCATCATTAAAAACTACCCATACTTTATTGGAAAGCACAGCTTTCGCATCAAGGCTCTCAGAAAACCTTTTATAGCGATTTAATGTCTCAAGCAAATATGTCTTCATAACCATTTACTATATTTTTTGTTACAACGTTCTATTATTATATAAATGATATGCCAAAGCATTGACAACCATCAGTGTATGATTTCTGTAATTGCCTTGTTGTGAGTCAGAAAGAAGTTGCTCTGCATTTCTACGTTGAGTCACCCATCTTGCCAGCAAAGTCTTGGTCTCAATTGCATATTTCTCCAGTTGACAATACAGTTGTTTGTATTCTGATGTACTGCCATACGACTTAATCAACTCTTTGTCTTGAGTTTCGTATTTTACAGTGGCTAAAGCCTCCTGTAGCTCTTTACTCCAAACCGAAGTATCAATAACCTTCATCTTTGCAAATGACGGCTCTTGCTTATTCTTATTGGCAAACAATTCATAATCATCCTTCAGGCAAGCCATCCGAATATAGGCGATGTTCATTGGTGCATCAGCTTGACAGATAATCCCCATCGTACCACCAGTATAATAATACAATCTGAGATACATGGCATCAAACTTATTAAGCGAAGCCTGCAACTTGTTCCAGCAATCAGTCTCCTGTTTAATGCAGTCTTTCAATATTGGCTGCAATGATAGGCTTAGCTTAGCAGAATAAACTGCCACATTGTTCTTGTATCGTTTCTCTTGTTGAGTACACCACATTGCCATCCCAGAAGTTGTCTCCTCTGGATTTTCTGATGAATCAAAATACAAGTCACCAAATTTTGCGATGATTTCCTTTTGATAATCATCTTCGTTTGATGGCATTATATTGATGCCACAAACTTCTGTGCCATACCCAACATGGCGTACTGCTATTGCATTTCCGATAAAGAAAAACAATGCTATAACTATAATTGCTTTCTTATTCATAACATCGACTTTTTCTATTCTTACCAACTTTAGACTCAGTTATTGCCAAATCTACTCCAAAGGTACGAAAAATATCTTTTCTGTTACTTTTTCTTGTTGCCTTTTAACAAAAAATATACTATTCCTATCGGGACTAAGAGATAAAACGAACATATTGCACATATAATCATTGCTGAATTTATCAAGCCTACAACACAACCCATCCCTCCTTCAGGGGTTCCATCTTTTCCTTTAAAGCAATCTGTCAATATCCAAGACAAGCCAAGCAACACAATCGCTGCTATAGCAAAATAGAAAGAAGTTTCCCAACCCAAGAAAAGAGTTGGAGCATCATCATATCTCGTCCAGTCAACCCCTGCATAAGCAACGTTTGTCAATAGAAGCAACAGACTTGACATTGCAATTCTTACATGATGAGATATTGATAAAAATGGAATCACCATAGTTATAACCTTTTTAAATTAATACTTTATGAGATGGCAAAGTTAGTTCTTTTCTTGAAAACAGATGTATTACCTAGAGAAAAGCACACCTCCACAAGGCTTGTGGAGCTAAAAGATTTGCTGATTATCAGATTTTACACTATCTTTGCCCCCAAAATTTTCAAACGAACTAGAGTATGGACAGATTAGTATTATTTGTAATTGCGGTTGCGATAGTATTCGGCATCGGCTGCCTCGGCAGAAAGAGAAAGATAGGATTTGGTTGGGCATTCGGCTTATCACTCATCAATGCCATTATTGGACTGATAGCAGTATTATGCTCCAAGAAATTGGACGAAACAGAGATTGAGGTCAAAAAGGAACAGGAATTATGAAAGGATTCGGCTGGTTTTGCGTCATCCTAGGCAGTGCCTCCTTTCTAGGCGCTGCCATCAATGGCAACAGTATGTTTGGACCAGCATTCTGGTTAGCCCTGGGCATCTATCTCGTACATCGGGCAAAAAATCGAAAAGAAAAATAAAAAATATCACAGAATATTTGGCAATTCTTGCTATTTGTCGTATATTTGCTGCGAATATATAATTCGATAAGATTATGAATGTAATAGAAATCAATTCTGAAAATTATAAGGATTACCTACATCTTGACATTATCGCATTCTCCTTTGCAGGAGAAGGGGCGCAAGGAGAAGGGGGTGGACTTTGGATGGTGACTTCCGATGGCAAGCTATATCACACCAATTTTGCTTATACCATCAGTTGGGAACAAGCCATATTGCTTTGCCCTACCCTCCAGACATGCGACTGCGATTTATTCCGTACCACGCCACCTGAAGGTTGGCAATCATACTATATGGGAGGTGGCAATTTCCTTATTGTTAAGGATACATATACTGAGATATTTTCTCAGTTAGACCCTTATGACCTATATGGGCAATGGAAAGATATCTTGATAGAGAAAATTAAGTAAGAAATATGGCTGGTAGAACAAGAAATGTAAAGACACTGAGATTCAGGAACTTCCCCACTCAGTGGCGTGGTTATGCGTTCTTCGTGGAGCAAGGATACAATGAGCAGTTGAATCTTTCCATCATCAACCATTTGGAAGAGATACGAAAGCTGCTGTGGAAGGAATCCATCAACTTCATCTATTTCCCTTATCTGATGCATGAGATAAGGGATGCTGCCGTATACAATTTTCCACAGATGGCGAAGGGGGATTTCTCACAGGCTGCCACCTCCGACATTCTTCTGCAACTTCTTGATGAAAAGAAAGATGCCGAGAATTTGCCTCCTTGCATCATGCAATACGAAAGAAGCGAGGATGGCATAGACTATGTAACAGCCTTTCCAATATCCATTCAGGAGGATGCCGACTTGATGCCACTGATGGAGAGGCTACTAGACAAGCAACTCTCAAGTGCCAAAGTATTCTGTAGTTCTGTCCCTGAATTCACCTTAGGTGATTACAAGCCACAGCTACCAGCAGACGAAACCTTTGATAAAGATGTAAAGGAAAAAATGCGGGAGGTATATCACCAAGTGAGAGACCTACAACTTAGGGGTGTGAGCGAATGGGTGCTCAAGCAGTATCTCTTCCCCGAGAAGCAGTTGAGCCGACTGATTATCACGGAGAAATACGACATCATCCTACCCGATTATCATGATATGCAAATCAAGATGGAGCCATTGATAAAAGCTGTATTCATCCTCTTCCTGCGCCATGAGGAGGGCATCGTATTCAAGAACCTTTCCGACTATCGAGAAGAGCTACACACCATCTATCTCGACATTTGCGCCAAGCAGGAAAGCCCTGTGCATCTATCTGCAGAGAAGAGTCGCCAGAGCATAGATGCCTTGACCAACCCCCTCTCCAATTCCATCAATGAGAAGTGCGCCCGAGTAAGAGCCGCCTTCGTATCCCAGTTTGACGAGTCACTCGCCAAGTACTATTATATAGATGGTAAAAGAGGCGAAGCTAAGAAGATTATACTAGACAGGAAACTCTTGGAATGGAAATCTGCTGTCATAGAAGATTAAAATTGTTGTCATACGACATAAAGGGTAATGGTCGTACTGCGCCATAGACTTATGCCCCCTCTCCCAGTGCAATCCTGCAAAAACATACTTGTCTTATCTACATCCGTAAAACCCCAAAAGAGGATGAGACATATCACTTATGTCTCATCCTCTAAATATTTTTAGCGAAAAAGTTTCTAAAATTGTTTGAAGCAACTATAGAGAACTATCTTACTGATGAAAGCAACGTTTTCATTCCCCAGTTTTTTGGGGAATGTTTCCACATACTTTCCTCATTTTCCACACCATCTACTTTTGGCACCCAAAGCATAATCACCTGACAATCAACCCATATCATTTTCATTCTTCTTTTTGGCACGCAGATTGTGACTATGAATAGCGGGTTCGACAATGAATCCACAAAGAAAGTAAGAAAGTAAGTAACATTAAATAGTAACAATTTAAAAAATATACGATTATGAAGAAGTTTATGTTTGCAGCTATCGCAGCTATGGTAATGGTTTCAGTAAGCAACGTTTTTGCATCAAGCAGAATGGTAAGTAACGCAGAGGTAGCACCAGTTGATACCGTAGCTCCAGATGCTCCTTCAGATACAACAGAAGTTGGCACTCCTATCCAGCCACAGGCTACCACTGAGGATTCTATCCAGCAGGAGACAACTCAGCAGCAGGCTACAGAGACTGAGCAGCAGACACATGCAGAATAAAAGATAAAGAACAGTTCATTTTGCAGCGTTATTCATATAGTAGATTTAGTTTTTAAAGGTAATTAGACTTATTCAGGTTTCATGAGAAATTGCATAGTTAGAAAATACAAGGTCGAACTTTAGGTTCGGTTTATGAAAAGTGAATCCTGCCGGCATCACAGCCAGCAGGATTCTTGCTTAATAGCCCCAGTAAAACTCGTCAAGTATCACTTCATCAATCGCTCTATCCATTCATTGAACAAAGGGCATTTCTCACGAATCTTCTCCAAACCAATGTCCATAGCAACACAAATGCCAACAACTACCTTATTATAATCAGGAATAGCAGCTATCAATCGTTTGGACGGAGCTGTCTCAGGACTATTGTTGATAAGCTCTGGCGATTGGAAAGCCTCTGCCGTGGCCTGCAACTCTGCATAATCAAACTCACTCTTCTCAAAACTGTTCAAGAATGCACTCACATCACTAAACAGCAACCCCTCAAATTCATGAAGTTGTATGTATGGAATGAAGCGGAAGCGATATTGCTCAGGAATATCCTTCGCCATTCTATCTATCAAGAAATGAATACGCTCCGTCTTATCCACTATTTCCTTAGATTCTTCCCATCCAGGAAACCCGAACTGGTCTTTGATGCCATAGTAATCCACTAACATGCTGACATAGACATCGCCTTCTTGGAGATGATTCAAGAATTGCTTTTTGATGGTAGCCCAAGGCACTATACCACCATGCGAGTGCTTGATGACAGGAGCTTCCACATAAATATCATGCTTAGCAAACTCCACTCCAA
>ERZ1023650.139-NODE-139-length-15208-cov-7.090213_pt1 | contig 15208 bp, 10 predicted proteins | sample MGYA00380337_ERZ1023650 | MGnify/ENA primary metagenome ERZ1023650 (study PRJEB33179, sample SAMN07449042) | human gut metagenome | biome: Human-gut; feature: Human associated habitat; material: Faeces | host: Homo sapiens | place: India:Kasaragod | collected...
TCTTCGCCCATCTCTCACCCCATCATCTGGGCGAGCATCTGGAAGTATGGCTGGAAGACTGCTGCATCTCCGACAAGCATATCACCTTCCATTCGGGCCGCCACACCTGCGCCACCCTATTATTGACGCAGGGCACGGATCTCTATACCATCATGAGGTATCTGGGGCACCAGAACATCAACACCACGCAGCGATATGCGCATATCACGAACCAGATGCTATCCAGCGCCACCCATCTGCTGAACTATCAGCTCAGGGGCTTAGCAGCCTGCTAGTTTCCCACAGATTTCACAGATAACACAGATGCATAGACTTACTATAATAACTGTTTTTTCTTGCAAGTGGCGAACAACTCTTGATTTCCGCCCCTAAATTCTGTATCTTTGCATTGTCATTGAAACACAATGGCTTGCAGAAACAAAAGTTCTGCAATCAATGTTTAATTAAAATGTTTTTTGAGTTATGGGAATGAATGTAAAAGCTATTGAGCGCAAGATTGCTTACTTGGGTAAGGAAGGTGGCAAGGACCAGTACATGTACGTGATGCAGCCGCTGATCTACAACAAGCTCACACCGGAGAAGGTGATCCAGCAGGCTGCCCTGCATTGCGGTCTGACTCCTGCCGTGATGAACGTGGCTTACGCTGCCCTGAGCGAGGTAATCAAGGCGTGGGCTACAGAGGGTCACTCCGTAGCAGTTCCGGGTCTGGGCACCATGCGTTTCGGTCTGCGTGCCAATGCAGTGAAGTCGGTAGAGGATGTGAGCACCAAACTCATCACCCAGCGCCGCGTAATCTTTTGCCCTAATATGGAGATCAAGCAGGAGCTTGCCAAGACGGGTATCAGCATCACCTGCGTAAACCGCGACGGCGAAGTGGTAAAGAACATCGCTTCCAACGATTCGAAGGATGTGGAGGACACCGAGGGCGGCAACCAGGAGAACCCTGACGAGAACAAGGGTGATACCGGAACTACCGGTGGCAACACGGGCGATACCGGAACCCAGGGTAGCGGTTCGCAGACAGGCGGTTCGCAGACTGGCGGAAGCGATACCGGTGACAACGGAGAACGTGTTTCTAAGGTCAACTGGTTAAAAATATAGGCCATGAACCGTGAATCCTGGAAATCCCTCATCAAGATTGCCCTCTCACTTCTTACAGCCATCGCAGCCTCTTTAGGTTTGACAAGCTGCATGTAAGTCGGGATGTAAAGCTAGAACCTCTCAAAGAGGGTGTGTCATGAATTGATGACACACCCTCTTTTTTTATAACCAAGCTATTCATTTAACCCTTATTAACGGAAATCAAATACTATTTTTCCTACTTTTATGATGTTATTTCGAATAAAAACTGTACTTTTGCATATATAAGATGTATAACCGAAATGCAGATAGACTGCAACGATAGTATTACAAATGTTTAAGGTCACAAATTGTGATCTCCAAAAGGATATACACATGACAGATAAAAATAACCAAGACATCACCCTACAAGGGTTTGTCAACGACATAAAGACTATCATCAATACTGCTCGCACCAATGCTGTGCGCAGTGTTGATTTTTGCCGAGTGCAAATGTACTGGGCTATAGGACAGCGTATAGTAGAAAAGGAACAACAAGGGAAAGAACGTGCAGACTATGGCACCTACCTTATAAAGAACCTTGCCAAGGAGATTGAGCCTGAGTATGGCAGCGGATTTGGGAAAAGACAGTTAGAATTAAGTCGTCAGTTTTATCGAACCTATCCAAATGCGAATACACTGTGTGCGCAATTGAATTGGTCTCAGTATAAGCTTCTTATTGCTATCTCTGATGATGACAAACGTGAATACTACCAATTAGAGGCTGTAAATGAATGTTGGTCAAAACGCCAGCTTGAACGCCAAATCAATTCTATGTTGTATGAGCGTCTTCTAATGAGCAACGACAAGGAATCAGTACTTGCAGTAGCACGCAAAGAACGCATTCCAGAGTCGCCACAGGAGATTATCAAAGACCCGATGGTGCTGGAGTTTCTTGGTCTGGAGCGCAAGGCTTCTTACTATGAGAAAGACTTAGAGAGTGCCATCATCTCTCATATAGCCGACTTCTTGCTCGAAATGGGCAAGGGCTTTTCTTTTGTGGCAAGACAAAAGCGTCTGTTGATAGAGGATGATGAGTATTTTGCTGATTTGGTTTTCTATAATCGTCTGCTACGATCTTTTGTGGTTATTGAAATAAAAAACCATAAACTAACGCATCAAGACCTCGGTCAGCTGCAACTATACGTCAATTATTACGACCGATACGAAAAGACAGACGACGAGAATCCAACCATCGGTATTTTGCTCTGTACCGACAAGAATGATACTGCGGTAAAACTTGCTTTACCAGAAAACAACAAAACGATTCTAGCCAGCAAATACCAACTCTATCTGCCTACAACAGAACAGCTGATTAGTGAAATCAACGAGGTCAAAAAGTTGGCAGAAAAGCATTAACATTAATTTTATGGTCGATAAAGAAGAAAGTGATATTATATAATAATGATAAAAAAGGAAGCAAATAATACAAAACAACATATTGTATGGCACGATGATGCCATTATCAAGCAACTCATCAGCTATGCAGTGGGCTGCATGCTCGGACGCTACCGCCTCGGCAAGACACTGGAGCAATACTTCGTAAAGGTACGCAGGATGGACCATTACACTAGGACGTGGTCTTGATATGTTTGAAAAATACAGTCCCTACTCTATTGCATCATCCAAACAGGATATGCGTAAGTGTAAGGAGTTTACGGCAACATTCATGAAGAATAAAAACGTATGAAAAAAGGCTGCGTCACCACAAAGTAACGCAGCCTTTTTCATATTTCATTCTTATCCCTTTAAAACTTTAAAAACTAACGGGATAGGATATTTGATCTTTACCAAAGCTCCAGACGCTCATTCTTAGGAATGAACATCTTGTCGCCCTGCTTTACACCGAATGCCTCATACCAGGCATCAATGTGAGGAAGAGCACCATCTACACGCCACTTGCCAAGCGCATGAGGATCGTTCTTCACACGGTTGCGAATCTCCTTCTCGGTGATGTTCTGACCCCATACACCTGCGTAGGCAAGGAAGAAACGCTGATCAGCAGTAAAGCCATCCTTGTTCTTCAATGGCTTCTTGGCTGTCGCATTCTTGAATGCATTGAAAGATACCATCAAACCACCGTGGTCGGCAAGGTTCTCACCCAATGTAAAGCGACCATTGGCGTTCAGATCAGGCAATACCTTGATGTTGCTGAAGAAATCAGCATACATATCTGCACGCTTGTTGAAGCCCTCAGCATCAGCAGCGGTCCACCAATCCTTCAGGTTACCGCTGGCATCATACTGGCGACCCTGATCGTCGAAACCGTGAGTCATCTCATGACCAATCACTACACCGATAGCACCATAGTTGAATGCCGCATCTGCCTTGGCATCAAAGAATGGATACTGAAGGATACCTGCTGGGAAGCAGATTTCATTGGTGGTAGGATTATAGTATGCATTCACAGTCTGAGGAGTCATATACCACTCGTCTCTGTTGACTGGCTTACCGGCCTTCTCAGCAATCTCCTTATTGTTGCGGAACTGACGGCAAGCCATCACGTTCTCATAGAAACTCTTGGATGGATCGATGGTAAGTTTGCTATAGTCAGTCCACTGGTTAGGATAACCAATCTTGACATAGAACTTATCGAGCTTATTGTGGGCAGCAGCCTTGGTCTCAGCACTCATCCACTCCTGAGCGTCGATACGCTGACCGAGACTCACCTGGAGATTCTTGACCAAAGTCTCCATCATCTTCTTGGATGACTCAGGGAAGAATTTCTTGCAGTAGATTCTGCCGAGCGCCTCACCCATCTGAGCATCTACCTGAGAAGTGGCACGCTTCCACAATGGATGGTCTTCCTTTCTGCCACTCATGGTCTTGCCGAAGAAATCGAAGTTTGCCTCACGGATCTCATCGGTGAGATAAGCAGAAGAGCTGCCGATGACACTCCACTCCATCAAAGCCTTCAAGGTCTCAGCATCCTCTGCAGCAGTAATCTTGTCGTAACCAGCCATGAATGCAGGCTGACCTACAATCATCTCCTGGATATATTCGCTCTTGATGCCCTCGCCGTTAGCCAATGCTTCGAGAGGAATGTTTGGATAATTCTCCTTAAACTGCTTCAGGCTCATCTTGTTGTAGTTAGCCTGTGGGTCACGGAGTTCGGTACGGCTCTTGGAGATAGTAGCAAGACTGGTCTCGTGGAGGAATACCTTCTGTGCCTTCTTGGCAGCATCAGCAGCAGAGAAGCCATAGAGCTGGAACATCTTTGCCACGTAAGTCTTGAATGCCTCACGGATGGCTACGGTAGCAGCATCGTTGTTGAGGTAGTAATCCTTGGCACCGAGAGTCAAGCCACCCTGCATCACATTGTAGATATTCATGGTAACGTTCTTCTCATCAGCACCGAAACCGGTACCGAAACCTACGCCCAAGCCCTGCATAGCATACTTCACCTGCAAGTTCTGGAGCTCAGCCTTGGTCTTGGCAGCAGCAATCTCGTCGAGGAGAGGCTTTACGGGAGCAATGCCCTCCTTGTTGCGGCGGTCGATGTCGAGCGCCAACTTATAGAAGTCGGAAAGCTTCTGCTCGATGGTTCCAGCCTTGTAGGTCTTCTTCTTGAGTTCATCAAGAATAGAGTTGATACGCTTGTTGCTGTTCTCAGCCAACTGATCGAAACTACCATAACGGCTGTAGGCAGCAGGCAGCGGATTGTTCTTCTGCCAGCCACCGGTAGCAAACTGATAGAAATCATCAGCAGGCTTTGCTGTCTTGTCAAGATTACTCATGACAAGTCCCGACTTGTTCTGAGCATCAGCAGCCAAAGGCATGGCTGCGAGCATCATCATCGGAAGGATGTACTTCATTTTCATTTTCTCGTTATTTATTATTGTTTTAACTATGAATTCTTGATTTCCTCCAGCTCTTCGGAGAGCATCATCCAGTTCTCGTTTTCCTCATCCAGGCTCTTCATCAGCTCGGTATATTCGGTAACGAGTTCCATATTCGTAGCATTCTCAGGCTTCATCAGGAGGGCATCAATCTCAGCCTTGCGGGTTTCGAGCTTTTCAATCTTCGTCTCGCATTCCTTCACCGCCTTTTCAGCCTTGCGAATCTTCTTCTGCTGTTCCTTGTGCTCGGCATAGCTAAGCTTTCCGGAGGAAACTTCGGAAGATTCCGCAGATGATGATGAAGAAGATGGAGAGCCGGCAGATGACATATTCTGACTTCCGACCTGATTCGCAAGCGCCTGACTGATGCTCTCGGCATTGTGGGCACGGAGATAATCGTAGATGCCGCCCAGATGCTCACGAACCTTACCACCGGCAAACTCATATACCTTATCTACCAGTCCGTCGAGGAACTCACGGTCGTGACTCACGATGATAGCGGTACCGTCGAATGCCTTGATGGCTTCCTTCAACACATCCTTCGACTGCATGTCAAGATGGTTGGTAGGCTCATCGAGAATCAGGAGATTCACCGGTTCGAGCAGGAGCTTGATCATCGCCAGACGACTGCGCTCTCCTCCACTCAACACCTTGACATATTTCTCGGAAGTTTCGCCACCAAACATAAAGGCACCCAGCAGATCGTTCACCTTGAGGCGCATCTCGCCGGTAGCCACATTGTCGATGGTCTGGAAGATGGTAAGCTTCTCATCGAGCAGCTGTGCCTGGTTCTGTGCGAAATAACCAATCTGCACGTTATGACCTATCTTGAGATTGCCCGTAAAAGGAATCTCGCCCATGATACACTTCACCAGGGTAGATTTACCCTCACCGTTCTTACCTACGAACGCCACCTTCTCACCACGCTTGATGGTAAGGGTCACATGGTCGAAGACGGTATGATCGCCATAATCCTTTCTCACCTCATCACAGATGACCGGATAATCGCCGCTACGGAGACAAGGAGGGAACTTGAGATGCATCTGCTTGGTATCCACCTCATCCACCTCGATAGGAACGATTTTCTCCAACTGCTTGATGCGGCTCTGCACCTGTACAGCTTTGGTAGGCTTATAGCGGAAACGCTCGATGAAATCCTTGATATCGGCTATTTCCTTCTGCTGGTTTTCGTAAGCACGGAGCTGCTGCTCGCGGCGCTCGGCACGAAGTACCACATACTCATCGTATTTCACCTTGTAATCCTCTACCCTTCCGCAGGTAATCTCCAGGGTGCGGTTGGTTACATTATTGATAAAGGCACGGTCGTGACTTACCAGCACCACCGCCTTGGCACTCTGCGCCAGGAACTGCTCCAGCCACTGGATACTCTCGATATCAAGATGGTTGGTAGGCTCATCGAGGAGAAGTACATCCGGCTTCTGGAGCAGGATCTTTGCCAACTCGATACGCATACGCCATCCACCAGAGAACTCTCGGGTAGGACGGTCGAAGTCTTCACGGGTGAAACCCAGACCGCTCAGCGTGCGCTCTATCTCAGCCTCGTAGTTTTCACCGCCCATCATCATATAGCGATCATGTTCCTGGGTGAATTTCTCCACGAGCTGGGCATAGCTCTCGCTCTCGTAGTCAGTGCGGTCGGCCATTTCCTGCTGCATCTTGTCGAGGCGCGCCTTCATCTCGGTATTGTGGGCGAAAGCCTTGCGGGTTTCCTGCTTCACGGTGGTATCATCCTGCAGTTTCATCACCTGAGGCAGATAGCCGATGGTGGTTTCGTTAGGGATAGCCACTACGCCGGAGGTTGGCTTCTGCAAGCCACAGAGAATCTTCAGCATCGTAGATTTGCCGGCACCGTTCTTACCTACCAGGGCAATGCGGTCGCGGTCGTTGATTACGAAGCTTACATCATTGAAAAGTGGCTTTACGCCAAACTCTACTTTCAGTCCTTCTACTGAAATCATCTATTTGTTTTTTTATATTATTGAAGCTTTTGCCCTTTCAGGGCGACATTACATTTTCATTTATAACTTTTAAATCAAGTTACGGAATGAGCAGGGAGGAATCTCCGTAGCTCAGGAATCGGAAATCATGAGAGAGGGCATAATCATATACCTTCTTCCAATCACCATGCAGGAAAGCACTCACCAGGAGAAGCAGGGTGCTCTGAGGCTGATGGAAATTGGTTACCAGCATCTTCACAATCTTATAGGTATAACCTGGAGCGATGATGATCTGCGTGCTGGAATGAAGAGCTTCCAATCCGTTGCGGTCGAGATAATCGACGATTGCCTGGATAGCCTGCACTGGAGTGATGTCATCCACCAGATTGCCATCTGCCGACAGCTCGTATGGATCCCACTGTTTTACATGCAGGTCCTCTTCACTTGCCTCAGGATGCTTGATGAGATGCACGCCCATATAGTAGAGACTCTCGATGGTGCGCACACTGGTGGTTCCCACGGCGATGACCTGGCACTCGTGCTTGATGAGCTTCTCCAGACTGCGACGATGAACCACGATATATTCGGTATGCATCTGATGACCTTCTATCTCAAGACTCTTCACCGGCTTAAAGGTTCCCGCTCCTACATGAAGGGTTACCTCTTCACGGTCGATGCCATGCGCATCCAGGTCCTGGAGCACCGCATCGGTGAAATGCAGACCGGCTGTTGGGGCAGCTACACTACCCTTGATCTTGGAATATACGGTCTGATAAGTGGTCTTGTCACTTTCTTCTGTCTTGCGGTTCAGATAAGGAGGGATAGGCAACTCTCCCACTGCTTCGAGAATCTCGGCAAAGGAAACATGCTCGTTGTCCCAGTCGAAATCCACCCAGTAGTTGGTGCCACCACCTTTAGCCACCATTTCAGCCGCCTCTGTGCTGAGCGCATCTCCACGGCGCATGGTAGCAGAGAGGGTAAGCTGATGACCCTTGATCTCGAAGTCGCGCTTCAGGCTTCCCTCTTTCCATTTCTTCAGATTACCGATCATGCAGAGCCATGAGCAGTGACCCGAAGTCTGGAACATCAGCTCATAGTCGGTAGGTGCAGCAGGTTCCATCAGGAACACCTCGATGAGTGCTCCCGTCTCCTTGCGGAAATGCATGCGCGCCTGGATTACCTTGGTATTATTGAATACCATCATGGCACCCTTTGGCAGATAGTCGGGAAGATGGAAGAATACATCGTCGCTTACCTCACCATGCTTATAGACCAGCAGTTTACTGTGGTCGCGCTGTGAGATAGGAAACTTGGCGATGCGCTCATCTGGCAAATCGTAATTATAATCACTAATCTTAATATGTTTTGTATCCATTATTTTACTTTGAACTTTGAGCTTTGAACTTTGAACTTTATGATTTGCCTTTTTTCAGAAAAGGCTATTATACTACTATAATCCCGTCATCAGAACGACGGCACGCAGGATGACATATACGAGGGTGAGCATCAGGACGGTCATAATCATATCGATGTCATCGCAATCATATCCCGTACTGGTATATTGATTCGAAACATACTTGATTTCCGGTGACATACGCCGGTACATACGATGGAAGAAAAGATATACCAGCGTACCAACCACCATGCCCAACAGCATGCCGCAAACGATGTCCAGCGGATAATGAACGCCCAGATAGAGACGGGTCCAGCAGTTCACCAGCGACCACGCTATCAGGGTGAAGGTGAGCATCCTGCTCCTTACAAGCAGCGAGAAGAACACGGCTATCGCCATGGTGTTGGCTGCATGCGCCGAACAGAAACTGTAGTCCTTCAGACGAAGATTATCCACTACCTGTACGGAATATTTTACCAGCGGATCGTTGGAAGGTCGCCATCTGGCCGCAAGCGGTTTGATGATTCCCTCGGCAATGCCATCGGCAAAAAGGATGCACAGGAATGCGCAGCCTACAATAAGACCAATCTGCCCGATCGTCTCATTATTGCGCATCACGATGATAAAGAGTACAAGATAGAGCGGTATCCAGGTGAAACCCGAAGTAAGTGCCATCACCAACTGGTCGAGAATCACATTGTTACTGCCGTTGAACCACTGCAGTATCTGAAAGTCAATATCTTGTATCGAACTAAAATCCATTTACTTATTGTTTTATATTTAATGTTGATGTAGAATGATATCAGTGTCTGACGCTCCATCCACTTCATTCTCCTAGATTTCCTCGAGATGCTTGGTCTCGATCCATCCCTCTCTTCCATCGCCTACGCGGATGCCACGCCAGTCGGTCATACCCTTGTCGATGATATCTACACGGGTACCCTCGTGGAGAACAAACTGATCGGTACTGGTCTTGGCAGGGCTCTTCTTGATGTTCACGGAAGGTGAGATGATGATGGCCCCCTTGCGGTTGTCGAGCGCCTGCTTCTGCTGATAGGCAACGTGATTGCGCAGCTGGTAGACGAGGAAGAAGCCGATACCGCCACAGAAGCCGATCTTGCGCCTCAGGATGTGGGGCCCGAAGAGATAGAGCAGCACAAGCAGCAGCGCCATGATGATGGAGATGATGCCAGTCTTCGCCCAGTTATCTACACTCGTGAAGTTGACCAGCGCCTTATACCAGGTAACGAAGAACATTTCGCTTACCGGGGTAATCTTGTCGATGGTCTTGCTGCGTGCAAACTGGAGATTGAAGTTGATGTCCTCATCTCCAGGCGAGAGCAGACGGGCACGTTCATAGTTGAGCACCGCCTTGGTGATATTGTCTGTACGATAGTAGGCATTGCCGAGATTGTAGTAAATCTCGGCAGAAGCGCCATTCTTCAGCAGTTCTTCGTAGTCGCGGATAGCCTGCTGGTAGTTGCCCTTCTGGTATTCCGTATCGGCATTGTTCTTGGTGATTGCCGATACCGGAGAAGCGCCGAAGCCCAGCATCGCCAGAAGCAGCCATACGAAGGAATATCCGACAGGATGCTTCTTGGCGTTCTTGCGAGTCGCATTGATTGCATTTTCTATTTCCATAATCGCTGTCATTGCCGATTCGAAGGTACGGTTCATATTGCCGGCAGGATCGCCTGGAGCATAACGCTCGAACTCGCACTCATCGAGAGCGGAAGTAAACTTCTGTATTGTAGCATCGTCCACATCGTGGGCGATGAGTTTCTCACGGATATTCTCACGAGAGAGCTGCTCTACCGGCATGTTCAGCTTGTAGCTCATATATCCCCAGAGGGCACGCATCACCTCATCATAGAACTCGCCCTGCTTGCCCTGCAGCATCAGCTTGTTGGCCATGCGCAGACGTTTGGTGGCTATCTTGCCCGCCTTGTTGGAGCGCTTCTTCACGATGTCGGCATTCTCGATGGCTCTGCGGTGGAATACCACCAGCAGCACGAAGAAGGCGATGAGCGGAATGAGCAGACTGGTCCAGTAGCCGAAGCTTCCGAAGAACATATCATCTGCCTGATGCTGTGAGGTCTTGCCCAACTTGATGGTATGGATATCCTTGTCCTTGCTGGTATAGTCAGCCGACTCGGATGTCGATCCATCTCCCTTCTCCACGTTCAGAGTGAAAGGTTGGGTCTTGATGGTCTTATACGCATTCTTGCTGGTATCATAATAGGTGAACTCCACGGCTGGAATGGTATAGCTGCCCTGATTGCGAGGAACAGCCAGGAAATCGTATATCATATTACCCTCCACTCCATTGGCGGTGAGTCGGGTCTTATCTGTTACCTTGGCATCATACTTGTCGAAATCCTTCGGGAAATTCACTACTGGCTGCTTCAGCAACTTGAGGTTTCCGATACCTCCCACAATCACACGGAGCGTAATCGGTTCGCCTGCCTTGATTTCCTTCTTGTCAAGACAAGCAGAGATATTGAACTTACCTACTCCACCCGAGAAGTTGGCAGGGCGCTGAGGCAACGGATCTACCTGCAGGGTGATACCCGGAGCCTTGATGTCCTTCTTTACCTCTACATATCCGGATCCGCCATTGAAGAAGGCCTCCATAGGGTCAACATTGCGGTTCTGCTGTACCACGATGCCCTTGAAGGTGATGGAAGGAATCTCCAGCTTACCGGTCATCTGAGGATACATCACATACTGGCTCCAGGTGACACACTTGTAAGGGCGACCGTTCACCATTTCGGTATGGAAGGTCTTCTGCTGTGGCAGAGGCACTTCCTGGTTGTGGAATCCCTTCAGGTCTGGCATCTTGCCTTCCAGCTGAGTGAGTTCCACCTGTGTATATACCTTGTAGGTAAGCAGGATAGGTTCCTGCTCGTGTACTCTCTTCTTGTTGGCAGACACCTTGATGAAGAGGTCGCTGCCTGAGATGGCAGAGCCTGCGGTACGCATACGAGGTTGGTCGTAGCTATCCTGTCCGTGCATGCTAGGAGCACCGTTGGTACGCTGAGCGTGACCCGACACCGTAATCTTCACGGCGTGAGAAGCCAGGCTCCTGCCCCCCACGATGGCGTGGGAAGCACCAATGTTGAAGGTACCATTCTTTGCCGCATAAAGGGTGTAGGTGATGGTTACAGATGAAGAGGACGAGGTATGTCCGTTGATCATCTGATAACTGGATTGCGAGGATGTGTAAGGGCCTGCGATGACTTCGAGTCCATCCTGCACTGCACCCATTCTGAATTCCTCTACATCACGGGTGTTGATGGTATAGGCGACACGGAAGTTTTCTCCAGCCGCTACGTGTGATGGAGCCGACACGGAGATATGCTGGGCCACCGCATGCACCTGGTAGCCTAGCAAGCATATCAGCAATATCAAATACCAACCTATTCTTTTCATATCGTATCTTAAATAATAGCTAAATATTATATGTAAACCGTATTTTTATCTTATCTAATCTTTTACCAATTCTTGTCGTAAGCCTTTCTGCGTGGCTGGCTCATCGCCTTCTGCAACTTACGCTTGGTGGCTTGCTCCTGCTGAACGGCGGCATTCAGGAGCTGCTCGGCATTCTCGCGGCTCATCTTGTCCTGGTTCGGCTGGTTTTGGTTCTGATTATTCTTGTTATTCTTATTCTTGTTCTTGTCGTTTTTGTTCTTATCGTCGTTTTTATCCTTGTTGTCTTTGTTCTTGTCCTTATTCTGATCCTTCTTGTTCTTGTCCTTGTTCTTATCCTTGTTGTTCTTGTTCTTATCCTTGTTTTGCGGATTGTTCTTGAGCAACTTCTTGCAGAGGGCAAGATTATAACGGGTCTCATTGTCCTGTGGATTGCATCTCAGCGCCATCTTGTAGTATTCGATGGCCTGGGCATATTCACGGTGGTTCTGCATAATCACGCCCATATTGTGACAGCTGGCAGCACGGCGGAGACGGTTGGTTTCCAACTGGGCAGCATTGGTAAACTGCTGTATCGCCATGGAGTCTTTCTGCTGCGCCATGAGCGCACAACCAAGATTGTATATCGCCTGTGAATTCTTCTGATTCTTGGAGATAGCCTTGCGATATTGGGTTTCTGCCACTGCCCATTTCTGGGATTTGAAGGCACGATTGCCCTGACGGATCAGGTTGCGATCAGTCTGGGCTCCGGCTTGTGCCGTACCCACCAGCAGCATTGCCACTGTTACTATTATATAATGTATATACTTCATTTTTACATCTATATTTTAAAGCTTTTGCCCTTTCAGGGCGCCTTGCGTATAAGGCTTTATTTCGGCAGCTTCAAGGAATCCCTTTTGAAGAACTTGATGTTCCTGAGCAACGGATTCTTTACTTCCAGCATGCAGACCTCGATGATGAGCAGGAGGATGATGAGAATGCCCACTGCCTGAAACTGTTCATCGTAGGCACTGTATATCACGCTGGTCATATCTCCCTTCTGCAACTTGGTAAGGTCATCATTCAATGCCTTTTCTGCATCGCTCGTATTATCCACATGGATATACTGACCTTTGCCAGCCTGCGCCAGTTCGCGGCACATCTGCTCGTTGAGGGCAGTCATCACGGTATTGCCTGCGTGATCCTTCAGATAAGAGCCATCGCCCATCGGGATAGGAGCACCCTTGGTATTACCGATACCGAGGATAAATACATTGATGCCCTTCTTCTGGGCAATCTCGGCAGCCTCCTTGGCACCATCCTCATGGTTCTCACCATCGGTAATCACGATGATGGCTCTACCCACATTGTCCTGCTGGGTAAAACTCTTGGTGGCAAGCGAGATGGCATCGCCGATATTGGTACCCTGAGTCTGGATCAGCCCCGGTGTGATATTCTGCAGGAACATCTTTGCCGATACATAATCACTGGTGATAGGCAACTGCACGAAGGCATCACCTGCAAAGACAATCAGTCCGATCTTGTCGTTGGTGAAGTTATCTACCAGATTCTCTATCAGCATCTTGCTCTTGTCGAGACGGGAAGGAGCCACATCCTCAGCAAGCATGGAATTGGAGATATCGAGACAGATCATCGTCTCGATGCCATTACGCTTGTCGTGGGAAATCTTGCTTCCCATCTGAGGGCGAGCCACCATCACGATGACGAGTGCCAAGGCAGCAAGCATCAGCACAAACTTCACCGTAGGACGGTATTTGGATATGTCGGGCATCAACTGCTTGAGCAGTTCTGGATCGCCCAATCTTTTCAGCTTAGCCTTTCGCCTTCTCCAGCCTACCAGACGAACCAGTATGAGCACCGGTATCAGCCAGAGCAGCCAGAGAAACGTAGGATCTTCAAATCTTAACATATTTATATGATGTTATAATCTATTTTGTCTAAACTCCTCTTTCATCAAGGAATTCTTCTGAACCAAGTGAGGCGGAGCAATATCTCCAGGAGCAGTACCAGGAGTGCACCCAGGGCAAAAGGCTGATAGGCCTCATAGCGCTTGGCAAAATGCTTCACATTAAACTTAGACTTCTCCAGCTTGTCGATGTCCTTGTAGATTTTCTTCAACTCGGCTGTACTCGTAGCACGATAGAAGTTTCCATCGGTGGTCTGAGCGATGTCGCGCAGCGTCGGGGTATCGATTTCCACCGGGATATTGACATACTGTACGCCTCCTGCCACAGGCATCGGATAAGGCGCCACCTTGTTGGTTCCCACACCGATGGTATAGACTCTGATGCCGTAGCTCTTGGCTATCTCGGCAGCGGTCATAGGCGAGATGTCACCCATGTTGTTACTACCGTCGGTAAGCAAGATTACCACCTTGCTCTTTGCCTTGGAATCCTTGAGTCGGGTCACGGCGTTGGCAAGTCCCATACCCACAGCGGTACCGTCGTCGATGAGTCCGCGAGCCGCAATATCGGTGCGGGTGTCATGCAGGAGTCTGAGCAGACTGGCATGATCGGTGGTCATCGGACATTGCGTGAAAGCCTCGCCGGCAAAGATGGTGAGTCCGATATTGTCGGTAGGACGGCCTGAGATAAACTCAGTGGCAACATCCTTCGCCGCCTCCATACGGTTTGGCTTCAGGTCCTCAGCAAGCATAGAGGTTGATACGTCCATGGCAAGCATGATATCGATACCTTCTACGGTCTTGTTGTCCCAGGAATAGTGGGTCTGCGGACGGGCCATGGCGATGACGATGAGCACGAAGCAGATGCATCTCAGCACCATCGGCAGATGGATGAGTCTGACGCGCATGCTCTTGGGAGCATACTGATAGATGCGTGTATCACTCATGCGCATCGTAGGCTCGCTCTTCTTCCTGCCCAGGAAATACCATAATATATAAGGTATCAGCAGCAGGAGCAGCAGAAAATATGCTTTACTTGCAAATTCCATTTCTTAATTTCTTTTTATTGTTTACATCACCAGCTCTGGATTTCCGAGCCTGATGACATTTACATCACGAGCATCGCTACCTGATAAACGACGTAGCCGAAGATGGCAACTACGCTGATGCCGCCCACCCAGAGCAGGGTCTTGATGAGTCGGCGCTGCTGCTGCGACTTCTGGTCTTCGGTACTGAGCGTTGGAACGATCTTCTCCTCCTTAGGCTGCTCATCGGTCTTCGTCTGGTCGATGAAGTTGATGGCATTCACCAGGTTGGCATCGTTCTCGTTCATCGGAATCTCGTACTTGGCAAACTTCACCAGGTCGGCGGTGGAGAAGAGCATTCTCAGCTCGTCTATCATCTTCTGGTCGCCCGAAGCACGCAGGTGCTCGATGATTTCTCCACTGGTCATCTCCATCGCATTGAATCCGAGGCGGCTCACGATATAGGCCCGCAGGGTATTGGTCAACTGGGTGTAGTACTCTTTCTGCGTCTCCTGGCGGGCGCTGGTATGAGGATGCTTGAT
>ERZ1023650.142-NODE-142-length-14995-cov-9.214659_pt1 | contig 14995 bp, 16 predicted proteins | sample MGYA00380337_ERZ1023650 | MGnify/ENA primary metagenome ERZ1023650 (study PRJEB33179, sample SAMN07449042) | human gut metagenome | biome: Human-gut; feature: Human associated habitat; material: Faeces | host: Homo sapiens | place: India:Kasaragod | collected...
ATAGACATACAGGGGCTGGGACGTATGCAATCTTCCCATATTACCCTTGCGTGCCGGATTTAAAGCCATTACCTGTTGCTTTATCGCCATATTTCCATTTTTAATGATTATCCCAAATTCTTCACCTCATACAGTTCAGCAAGCTCCCAGAATCTGTGGGCCAGATCATGGATAAACTTCCTGCCCTTCTCGGTCCATACGAGATAGGTATGCGTTACCGCCTTGCCCATCTTCTCCTTTCTGCCATCGCAGTTCGGATCAAGAAAGGCATTGTATCGGGTGCGGCTCTTCGCCAATCCCATGTGCGCATACTCCGCATAGAGCATGTACTGCCCACTCTGGTAATACTGGATATGCAGGGCGCACAATGAGCGGTTCAGCTCCTGCGCCGTAACCCCCAGCTCCTTCGCCACCTGAGTCGTAGTGAAGCAGGAAACGGAATCCAGCACATTGTCACTGTAGATCGCCTTCGGCATCAGCCCATCCACCTGGTGCTCCAGATGGATGATGTTCTCACCCTTTCGGGCGATATTCACCACCTGCTCATCCACCACGCCATTCAGTCTTCGGATTTCCACATCCTGCTCACCGATGAGTTTCTTCTGCTGAGCCAGCATCACCTTGTTCTTTTCGAGCTGAGTTCTGCTTTCCGCCAACTGGATTCTGCTCTCCTCAATCTGCTGCTCCAACAGTTCCTCCTTCTTCTTCAGGGTAGCCCGGAGAATCTCTTCGGCATTGCGAATCGTCTCCTCCTCGCTCTCCCCCTCATGCACCGGGATATAACCGCCCGTCTTGCGAATCTGCGGCAGCACCACCGAGGTAACCCAATCCTTGAACTTCACCGCCGTAGCCAGTTTCGAACCGAGCACCAGAGCATAGAAGCCGCTCTCGTTTACGAAGATCATCTGCGTTAAACGTTTGGCAGGAGTCCCATCCTTCTTCTTACCCACCTCTACCCATACACCACGTTTCATGGTGTCATCATACCTAACATGCTGTTTTACAGAGTCTGACGATTTCTTATATCCCAGCACATCACACAAATCCTTCGCACAGAACCAAGGCTCGCCCTTCTCATCAGTAGCGGTTCTTACCATTCCGAACTCCGGATTTTCAAAAACAGCCACCTGTGCAGCCTGTTTCTTATTGGCTTCCTTCTTGTCAGCCACCTTCTTACCAGTCTGCACACTCTTCTTGGCAGAGCCGGCATTCTTGCCATCCTCTGCCTTCTGAATCTTTGAATTCATCATAAGCAAAAACACTAAAGTAAATATAAAAACGGAACCTGATGCATACCTTCGGTAAAAAAAACCACTAAAAGTTTCCACAATAAAACACTCTAGCAACCTTGTCAAAGACCGATGGGCTGATACGCTGCGCCACTTACAACATGGCAGGAAACCTATCCCAGCAACCTGGCGATAGAAAACGCAAAAGCCCCAGACCTCAGAACCGGTATCGTTCTGAAATCTGGGGCAAAAGTAGAAAGAATACTCCGTTACGCCTTTTCCGCCGAATGCGCCAAATTGAATTCGGCGGAAACAAGAAAGGGGCAAAGCCATCGTCTTGCCCCTCTATATCAACACTTTATAGAGATATAATTATTTTCTTTACGTCAAATAAAGTCAGTAATTCGGCGCAAAATTCTATATATTGTGAGACTTTGCGAAATCCTCCACAAAACCCTCTACCTCATAATCTATATTCCCGTCATTGATCTTCTTTCTGATATAATTGCCATACGACTTTTGGGTAACACCCAGTTCCAGATGACAATCATCGTGCAGAAAACGAGTGATGGATGAACCATTAGGAACACCAGCACTCACATAGCCCTGATTAGACCAACGCAAGAAAAACGCCACCACACTCTTGTTCAACAAACCATCGGAAGTGGAAAGCTGACTGTCCGAAATATGATGCAGCTTGAGATATTTCACAAAAGCATCCGCCATCTTCCCGGTAAGCCCCACATCCTTTTCACCCTCAGGAGTAGAAAAGAGATTCTCGGCACTTCTTCCCGCAGAAGATGAAGCACACTTCACCTTAACACTCTGTTCAAAAACAACTTCATCGGTATCATTCTTCATTTCAGAAGAATCATCGGAATCCTTATGTTGATGTTCATGACTCTCATAATAGTTCTCTATATAGGTTACGGAACCTGCAAAATGGAAATTTCTACTCATCAGTATGTGGTTTTGTGTCTTCATCAGAATTCTCGTAATTATTCTCTATATATTTGCTATTAGACTGTACATACACAACATTCTTGTACAAGCAAACACCACCGTTTTTACACAAAAAACGGATAATTCTAAAAAATGATATTCTATCCATATCTTAAGTAGTTTAAATTATTACTAAAACTTGATATGGTCCTCTAATTGGTACGCGGAGGGCTAGACTAGAATAGCCAAGGAGAGCTTCTTAGGGTGGCATCCTCGATGCCGGTAGACAAGTCTTCCCTAGGTAAGTGTATTAGTTCGTTTCATGTTGATTTTTTTAGATAAATGTTATTGTTATTCATTATTTATTTTTAGGCACAAAAAGCTTTTGGTATTTTGCTATATGTGCTTCCAATTTGTTAAGTTGCTTCAAGTCTTTCGCAAAAGTAATCCACTGTGAAAAGGCTTCATTGAAATTCTTCTCAAACTGACTCTTGTCAAACTTCTTACTTTCCGCCGTATGTCGTTTAGTCACTTTTTCAACGATTCTATCCCAATTATATAGGATACAGCAGCACCATCTTCTCTGCTGCAAAGGCTGAAGACTTACACATCTCTTCAGCACTCTGAGCACTGTATCACACTTTATATGCGTGATATTAGAAAACTGATATGCAGATATCTGTTCAGCTTTGCCACCAATAAATGAATTGAGATACAAGATGATGCATTCTTCCTGTATCTTATCAATTCTTTTGTCTAGCTGAGCTAAATTCTCCAGAATCAACACCCTTCTATGTTCTGCTATATCCAGCATATTAATTGTAAATTTATGCGAATTTACTACTAATAGTTGGAACAGCCAAATGCATTACCCACATAGCAAAAATAGGAGGGTATATTTTTCAGAAACGTTAATACTTGAACAAAAATTAACTACAGAATAACAAAAAAAAGAGAGAAAGTGCGCATTTTTAGTGCTACACTTCCTCTCCTCGACTTTTATGGATGGGTAGGCAATTCTATTACCATTTCCACAGCTCTTGTGAACGACATGAGAGGTGGGATTTTTACTCCAGCGCTTCTCAGATAGTTCACCAGTTTCTTCTTGCCCCAGTTGATTCTGGAATCTCTTTCACGATAGAGTTCCCTGAGCTGTTTGACATTGGAAGGCAGAGAATCCAGCTTTTTCTTCAGCTCGGCAGGATCTCCATACCGGGTCATTTCCTCTATTCGAGCCTTCAAGGCCTTGTTCTCCTCCACCAGCTGGTCGTAATGGCGGAGCAAGACTTTTACCTGCTGCTCGTAAGGCAGGTCTTTGTTCATTTCATGCATAAGCATTTCTATTTTAGAATTCCAGGTATACATCTGTTCAAGTCTGGACTCATCAACAGAAGAACCTTACTCTTAGCTCTACTAATCATCACGTTCAGCCTATGTTTCTCCAGAACGAAAGGCAATTGTGCCTCCATACTGCCATAACGGGCATTAAGCACGAAACTGAGGATAATGATTTCTACATCCTGCCCCTGTAAGCATTCTACTGTATTGATAAGCGGCATCTTCTCCTTAGGATATTTCGTTTTCCATAAGGTACGGATGCATTTAACCTGTCTTCGATACGGAGTAACAATAGCAACATCTTTCAGTCGGATACCACCTTGAATGGCTTTCCTTGCCAGCTCTATGGCCTGCTCTGCCTCCGCTACATTGACATCACATTCCATCTCCATCAATTCGCTCTCTTCAGGAACAACTTCTATTGTCTGTATCGGTTCTTGGGATATCCCTTCTACATCCAGCCTTCTGTCCTTGGCGGAATCAGCTGATATCAACTTGATCCCATTCTCATCAGACTCATAGAAATTTCTACTGATGAAATCAGTAATCTCGTCGTTCATGCGATAGGTAACATCGAGAGTATGACGAAGAGTAGGATATCTGTTACAGAGATATTCGAAGATACTTACCGACAACGGATTCTCTGCCAGCTGCGGATGGAAGATTGGCGGCATCTGCTTATCATCTCCGATGAAAATGATACTACCGCACCCAAAGGCACCAATCAAACTGGCATATGCCAAAGGCATCTGACCTGCCTCGTCTACCAAAACAATCTTAGGCTTAAAACCTGAGTTTCGTAAACCTAAATGGATGATGGCAGCATGCAGCGTCATACCCACGACATCGGCTGGAGCCATTCGCTTCTTGCTATTCTTTCGATAAGCAAGATAATTATTGTAGGTTCCTGCCTTGATTATCTTCTTGTTCAGTCCTTCACCCTTAATCTTCTCTCCTATTTTCACCACATCGAAATTGCCAGTCTGCTCTGCAATCTTATTCAAAGCATTATTTACAGCCTGATGAGTATTGGATATCACCAAAACCTCCTTGCGCATGGATGCATAGACTTGCGCTATCGTAGAGAGTACCGCCGTCTTACCTGTGCCTGGAGGACCTTGCAAGCAGTAAACGGATGGTCGTTTCAGACAGTCTGCTACCGCCCTATTCTGACCTGTGTTGAGTGTTTTAGGTATTGCAACATATCTTGCATCTATAGCACCTAAGCCTTTTGCACGAGGAACATCCTTCCCAGCCAGCAGATTCAGGAAGCTATACCCAGGATAACCTTCACGGATTCCATCAAGCAATTCGAGCATAGGATCAAGCATCATGTGTTCCTGAACTTCTATGTCTACCAAATCATTAACAGATAAGGCTGCTGAAGTTTCTATACTCAAGCCATCAAGATAAAGGTCAATAATCTTAGCCTTATCAGAGAAAGAGCAACTAGAGAGCTTAACGCTATCGCCCACCCTGAGCTTGGTATTATCTTCCGTGGTATGAAGTTCATACTGGTTGTCGCAGACCTTCACCACCTGAGCATCCTTGATTAACAGACCAGCCTCAACCTTCTCCTCATCAGTGAGTTGAGAATTTGCCTCAATATCAGCCAGTTCCAGTTCTTTCTGCTGCTGCAGATAATCATAGATACGCTTGCGCATATCTTCTATTACGTTCTCCTCCATATCGTTATTCTCCATTGAGTAATTCGCATACGTAAGCCCTTGTTTCTTCGTCCTTAATATAGATGGTTACACCTTTGATAGCTCGGGTTAGAAGAATGCGATAGGCTTGGGCTACAGTTTCAAACAATGCATGGGCAGCAGGGAAACGAGGATCAAAGCCAGGAACCTCGTCTATATCCTTTTTCTTGCCCTTTATCAGTTTGTTCTTGATAGCTTCTTCCTGCTCGTCTTTAGCACGTTTGCGAGAACTTACAGTAGCGGTTTCCTTATTGTGCCTGATGCTCACATACCATTTACCGTTTCTTACGTAAATATCCTCCAGCCAAAGCAAGCCTACATAGTCAAAATCAAAGCCTCTCACTACATACGGACAGCCCACTTCTGAAAGTGGATCCCGATGCATCATGGAGTTTCCTGCACCCTGCACATAGATGGCATAGCCATTCGGATTGTTCCAATATCGCTGCCAACGCTTCCCATCCTTATCTGCCAAATCAAAATCGTAGTCTGCATCCGCATCATGCAAAGGTGCCAAATCGCTCATGGATTCCCATTTACGGGTATAGGAAGACAAAATTCGGCACGACTTGTCACCCTTAGCCATATGAGCCCTGATGTCGGCTTCCATATCCGAAGGATAATCTACAATTCTTACGTGAAATTTATCTTTCCACTTTAAAACGTTCCTCAACGGATTCTCTGTAAACAAGCCATCAATCCAATCCACATATTCCTTGGAACCGGCACAACGAAACTGCATATCCTCAAGTGAAATAAGCGTAAACTCTGCATCCAGTTTCTTAGCCCATTTTTCTATATCTTCAATCCTCGTGGTTTCATTATCTCGAAATGACTGCTTGCCATCGGTAAAGAATACGCTTACCTGACTCTCACGGATGATATGATAGACCTGCGGGCCCATTTGAAAACACCAACCTGCAGGTTTATTACTCCTAAAGCCTTTAGCAACTGGATTAATCAAAGCATGTGCCTCATCAACAACAGATAGGAAATGAAGGTTATCTTTGTAATTTCTAGTCATATCATGTTCAATCATATACTTAAGATAATCTTCAAAATACTCATACTTGAGAGAATTTTCATTATCATCACTCACGTATTTTGGATCAATCTGTTCCATCAATGGCAACAATTCATTTTTCATTCTGCCACCACTCATACCAGGATTGAAATCATTGGCTTTCAATATTAAATCAGAAGCATGATATTGGTATCCATAATAATTGAAGATTTCACTCCAATTATCACTCTGGCTTCCCGATGTCGTCACAAACACGATATTGCCGCAATCCTTCTCTTTAGAGTATTTCATTACGCTCTCTATCCAGAGATTGATGGCTACGGCAGATTTGCCTGATCCCGGAGGACCCTGCACCACAATCACTTCCTTCTTGCCATCCTCCACTCTCTGAGCCAAAGTCTGCATAACCAGGTTAAAGCCCAGACGCTGCTCATCAAGCAACACGAAAGGACGAGCCGTAGCAGAATTTGCACTCAGGTTTTCGGCAACCTGGCGCAAGATGTTTCTGTCCTGCTTGTAAAAGCCATTCACAAAACTGGCAGCAAAGGCTTCGTCACCTTTGCAAATTTTGGATGTTACATACTCAGCCAGATGGTCAGAAGAATCTTTATTATACATCGGATACTCTGAAGTAAGCTGATCATTAGGTGCCTGGCGGTAAGGCTTCAAATCGATAGGTTGCGTAAAATATACACAGCCATTTACCTCAGCTCCTTCATCGAGCACCACAGAATGGAATCTTCTGCAATATTCGGTATATCCCTTAACCTGGTCGGCAGGATGCTTGATCACGCTTCCCTTATGTATCATCAAGCCTTCATAAGAACCTGGAGCATCATTGGGATTTTCCAGATAGTTTTTCAACTCCACGATGATCACCTCTTTCCTGTTCTCCTCGTTGGCACCCAGCAAAACCAAGTCGCACCAAGCCGATGCAGCAGGGAGCTTATATTCAAGCAGCAATTCTGTAGTAGAGATATGGGCATCGCCAATAGCCGGCTGCTTCTTCATAGCTTGCACCAACATATCAGCCACCACAGGATAGGAACCAGCATAGGCCTTCTTCTCCTCGTCACTCACATAACGAGTGATGCCAGCCACCTCGTCTATCAGGCCATTGAGATCATCCTGGACATAACCACAAAATTCTCTAATTGTGTATAGCATAAGCCTTTATTTCTTAAGATTGGTATTTACTATTATTCGTTTTCCAGTGCATCATAGATGATTTTTCTCTTGAGCTGATAATCCTCATCCGACAATTCATCTATAGACACTTGCATCAATTCTTCAAATTTACCATCAATTTCAGATGCTGTCGATATGTCAAAAAGATGCGGGTATTCATCTCCTTCTTCACTTAACTCTAGGATTGGATATTTGCTCAACAACAAGTCATCCGAAATTTCCATATTCTGTACGGCCATCGTATCACAGAAGACCTCACCATCGTCAGCTATCCATGCATCCAGTCTTGAGATAGAGAGGCGATAAAGCAATCGTGCCCCATATTCAAGCGTGGCAATAAAAACAATATCACCTCGCTTCATTTCATCCAGCTGAGGAAGATACGCTGTCCCGGAATGTTCTATCATATCAACCACCGAGAAGGTATCTGGCTCATCCAGTATGTATATCCAATATTTCATATCCATTGTTTTATGTAATTTCTAAGTTCTTCGTCGCAGACATAAACGTAACAGCCCTTCATACCTCGGGTCATCAGCGTGCGGTAGGTGTTCTTGATTAGAGCTCGCAGCTTGTCATGGGTAGATTCCCTGTCTTCCTGCTCCATCTTTTTCCATCCCCAGATACTACGGTCATTAGAAGACCTTTTAGAAGGATTTACTTTAATAATGCCATCTCTATAGACCAAGTCTTCTCCGATGATGACTCCTACATATTCGAATTCCAATCCTTGGCAAGTATGAATACAACCAATCTGATCTACCGAACCTTTTGATATGCTCCAAGTATCATCATTAGATAGATTCCATTTGTAGGCAAAATCATCACCTATGACAATATCTTTCTGATGACTGTTCTTTCTGGAATTCCAATCCCAGCAATAACCTGCAACCATTCGGCTTTTATTCTTATATCTATTCAGCTTCTTGATTTCAGCCATCATTTCCGAAGGAGAATCAAAAATCTTGAATTCATAGGTAGTGCCGCTTAACTTCATTGGGAGCAGATTGTTATATTGCAGAAGATGATCGAGCCAATTCAAATACTCATCGCTTCCCGAACAACGAAGCTGTGCTGTCAATTGATGATGATGCACATCAGCCTGTTCATATTCAGCCCAAGCCTCGATTGCTGCTACCGAGCCAATATCCCTGAAATCAACCAATTGTTTTTCGTCAATGAAAAATACGCTTACTTTTGCAGCCAATATGATTTCCTTGATCTGGTTCTCACCCAGATTACCATAACGACCACTAAACTGCTGCAAGCGATGAGCCTCATCTACGATCAGCATATCCAGTTCGTTTACCTTCTTATCAAAATATCCCCCACTTGATTTAAAAAGATTTTTGATGGAAGAATGAACATCTTTTGATTCCATAAACTTCTTATAGAACACATTTCTTGGAGCACTGTTTTTAGATACATAATGAGCCAGCAACTTTCTTCGTGTCATTTCCACCAATAGCTTGACAGCAATCACACTCTTACCGGTTCCGGGGCCACCTTTCACGATAACCACCTGTTTTCTTCCAGTTCTAAGATATTCGTCATAAGCCCAGAGAATGTTCTGATAAGCCACTTTCTGCTCATCAATCATCTTGAATTCAGGCTTGCCTTGTGCCATTTTAACAACACTATCTATCAAGCTCTTGGAAGGTACAATCTTGCTGTTTTCCACAACATAGATAGATTTATTCTGGTCACTCTTACAAACATATGTAGTGATAAATTTTCTCAGCTTATCTTCTTCACCCTTGCAGAATACAGGAGCCTTCTGGGTGTATTTCTGATAGCGGGCATCAGATATGCTTCCGTCATCCACATAATTGTGCATAAACACACAAGGATGCAGACTTACCTTTCGCTGCTGAACCGCCTCCTTAAAATCATAGAGAAGAGAAGCATAGCAAGCCACCTGATAACTAGGATGGGTGGTCTCCTTCAACCCATCTTCATAATGGGTTACCACCAGTCCATCCTTCTCTGTAGCCTGAACATGCTGCCATTGTTTCAACTCTATCATAACAACATTGGATTTTTCTTCGCTATCCAATCCTGTTATGATAAAGTCAATACGATTATTGGTTACGGGAATATTATATTCCAGGGCTATTCCCGTATCATCAGGAATTACCTGACTATCTACAACCTTCGCCATAAATCTTAACGAATTATGCCAGGAGAGAATTTCACCTTCACTCGTATCCTCACCCATTTTGGCTTTTACATTGGATGACAATATGCCTTCAATATGGGGGATATCATTCAGGAATCCCCTTTTGGTATTGTTATAGATAATCATGGTAAGTTCTCCGATTGTTATTATCAATTACTAGTTTATTGATTGCCCTTTTTCTTCTTCCACATTTCCTGAGCTGTAGCCCAGGCTGTATCGAATGGAAGTCCCAAGGATGCCAGCATCTCTGGTATTGCCAATGCCCAGCTTACATAATAGTAGGCCAAGAGCTGATAGCCACCAAAGTCTTTCTCCGGAATAGAAGGAACTTTGTAGCCACTCTTCTTGTCCGGTGAAATGCCAGTAGTACCAATCATAGCGATTTCGAAAGCAATCTTCTTGATTTCCATCTTATCCATACCATCGAAATACTCCAGTGCACCCAACATATACATAGACATCATCATGGTCTTCATCGGGTCTTCACCATCCTTGTTCTGGGCATAGAAATCATCCTGATTCTTTTTCTGCTCTTCAGTCAGACCATCAAAGGAGTTTCCACCAGCAGGGGCATCCTCGCCCAGCGCAGCATCACGCATAGCCTTGGTTTTCTCCATTCTATCGAAGCTATCATCGAAATAGTCAGACAACGGCAAGATTGACATGAATCTTTCGGCATGGAGAGAATCCATAAAATACTCTACCAGCTCATACTCCTCGCCCGGTTTGTAGTCATCATAAGCAAGGAATTCATCGTAGAAATCCTTTGCCTGATCAAATTGAGCTCGTGTAGGCTTATACTCCTGATAGAATCTCAAACCGAAGAGATGCTCGAAATGCATTGAGGTAACAATATTCATCACCTTGCTGTTCTGTACAATATCGAGTGGAACGAATTTTGAATTTTCAGAGCCTTTTATCGCCTTGATATTGTAGGTTTCCTGCTCCATCAACGACAATAACTGAATAGCCCTAACAATAGGATACTTATCATACATTCGCTTTTCAACGAACAAATCCAGAGGACAGTTCATCACCTGGAGCATATATCCTCTATGAATCTGCTCTACCAGATTCATTGCCTTGGAATGCTCAAAGCGATTCACCAATTTCTTGATCCAAGCAGCATATTTGGTTCTGAAAGCTATGACGTTATCATTGTTTGAAATGATGACCTTATTGGTGTTCACCTTATCTGCCTCCAAATTCATCTGAAGGTGCATCATTTCATGGATAGCGAGATGCTCCATAAAAGGCTTCTTCGGATTATACTTGATGAGATGATAATCACGATGATGGGTTGGTCCATATTCCAGCTTAGCAGAAAGATCGAGAGTATCATCCTTCACGATTTCTATCTTCTGGTTATATTTCATCTCTATCTCATCCTTGATGCCCAGAACCACGTTCATATAGTTGGTAGACTCTACTACGGCGTGAGCTGAAGCCAGCATAATCTTATGGAGTTCATCCATTACCTGAGGATTCTCTGAACGGATATCAGCCAGCAGGCAGCCCTTCAAGGCTGTATCAAAAGCCTTCTGATTTTCACGCTGGTTATAATAGCAAATAGCCAAACCATAATAAGCGTTTGCATATTTCTTATCGCCCTTCAATACCTGCTGAAACATAGGAACAGCATGCTCATAATCATCTTGTTCCATCATCATGGCAGCGATATTATTGATGGCGATAAAGTTATCTGGAGAGTATTTCAGGACACTATCATAGTAGGTACGTCCCACCTCATAGTCATCTTTATATTTGCTGTAGAGGTTACCCATCAGAAGCAAAGCCCATGCATTCTTAGGGTCGCATCTTAAGGCTTCGATATCAATATCAATGGCCTTATCGATATTGCCTGCCTCCATCTCCATCTGGGCAAGAATACGATAACCCTCACTATGGCGTGAGTGCTTCTTCAGGAATTGCTCCAGGCGGCTATGTGCTTCTTTGAATTGGCGTTTTTCACAGAGCGCTGTAATCTCATTGAATTCTTTCTGAGATTGCTCTAAATCTTTCTGGTCAACTTTTACTTTTACGAAATCTCCATCGATGGTTACTTCTGCTGAGTATCCATCCACGGTATAGTAGGCTAAGAGTTTGTCTCTCAACTCTTCAGGAGAATGGGCTTCAAATACCCCCCCATATCATTAATGTTATATGTTATTTCCATTTTCCTAATTATTTGTTTTGAGAGCAAAGGTACGTTTTTTATTTGAAACAAGCAAGAAAATCGGGAGAAAAGTTTTAGAAAAAGTTACAATCGAAGGGGGATTATATTTCACATCTCCCCTATATGCATTTTCAGATATCACATTCGTGCCTCTGGATTTACCTCGTCCAACAGTCTATCCTATTCGAATTGTGTACGAGCTCGTACACTTTCGCAATGATTTATAGCAACATACATAACAAATGCTCGAAAAACTATAAAATAAATCCACATGGATTCTTTAGCAGTACTTTTTGCCCATGTTCTAACTATTTTTGTACTTTTGCAGCGTATACCTATTGCGTGCATTATAAATAAGGAGGGCAAATGATGCTATACCATTTCATAGAGACACAGTTTTTGGTAAACCAGCTGCGAAGAAACAGCTTCCAGACTTCTCCACCAGAAGTAAGCAGTGATGTCGAGCGAAGTCTTGTCACGAGCGATAAGCTCCTCAACAGGGGAAGGAGGAGATTCAACTTTCCCATGAAAATAATCTCCAAAAATCTTGGTGATTTCAAATAAAAGTTGTAGCTTTGCGGTTGAATTAAAATATAGACAATATGGCAAAGGATATTTTATTTACAAGAGAAACTTTCTTGGCGGCAATGCGTCGTGAAAAGAAGCGTAAGCAAGAATGGGAGGAAAAAATGAATAAGAAATTGGATGATTTGCAAGAAAAAATTAAGCTTGCAAATGATTCTCATATCTATGATTTGGCTTAGTTATGCAAACCTTAGACATAAGCCAAATCAATATTCTTGCGCCATATCCTGTATGGTATGAAGGAGAGGAAATCCTATTTAAGACAGATTACAACATACTCTATTCTCTTGCTTTTGAATTAGATGATATGCTAGGATTAACAGCTTATTGGTTCCGTATAACTAATAGAAGTGGGAAAAAATCACCTAATGACAAAAAGATTCAACAGACAGTTATTATTGTTATAGAAGAATTTTTTCGTAAAAACCCCGACATACTTCTTTATATGTGTGATACAGCAAATGAACAACAAGCACAACGTGATCGTTTGTTTTTGCGATGGTTTAATGCGTATGAACAGAAGAAAAAATATGTCATCAAAACCGCAGTTGTTTATGATGAGGGCATACCTAACTATGTTTCTTTAATTGTGCCAATTGAGCATCCTCTGTTAGAGGATATTCAAGCTACTTTTGAGAGTGAAATTATAATGTTTCAAAATAACAAATAGCATCTGATGATAAATGGTTCACCTGCAAAAGCGTGTGGCTATGCATAAATTCTAGTGAGCCTTCCTGTAATTGTGCAACAACTTGTTGCACAATTATATTTCCTTGATTATAAAAGAGATACCCCTGCCTTTGCTATGCTATTCCCGCTATTAGGGCTTACTCGGGACTTCCCCCGGTTAGACAGTGCTCATGCCAAGCGTACTAAAAGAGACCTTGCGGTACAAGTTTCCCATGTATCGCAAGGTCGAGTATCTTTTGGCGTAACGCTTTTGTATTCATTCTGAGTTTTGTTTAATCTTCCTCTAATTTCTTTATTTCTTCATTCTCCTCAAACTCCTCAATCCATTCCTTCACCTTGGCTTGCAGCAAGGCTTTGTCGGGCAGATAGAGCTGGTAAGCCGCTGCATAGACATATGCCTGTCATAATAGTTCACGTACATCTGCATTTGCCCCAAATCTTGATGTGTCAATTTGCCCATCTTTAGGTCAATGAGTACATAACATTGCAGCAGGCGGTTGTAGAACACCAAATCAACAAAGAAATGTTGCTCGTCAAAAGTAAACCTCTTTTGCCTTTGCTACAAAAAACAATCCTTTCTGCACATCACCCTTTATCTTGTCAAGGATGAACTTATGGTGTGTCCATGGTATTGAAAAAAGCATCTCCGCAATGTCTTGCTCCTTTTCTCCAACTTGAGGTAAGAATTGAACAGAATGTGGTGTTTCAATTTTTCCCCCTACTTGGGGGGAATTCATAACTATCTGAGAATAAGCAGTATATAACTTTTTGATTTCTTTTGAATTGGCTAAACAGTGTTTAGCTTTTCAGAATACACGCAATAGAATCACTGTATCTATGGTCGTGCGAACATGCTTGTGTGCCTCGTCAATCAATTTAGAAATGTGCTCAAAGAGAGCATCCTAAAAATGAAGTTACCGCCCCAGTTCGTGCATATATTAAAAGGAACTGTCTTTTCGCTTACGGAGAAAAAGTGGCAATATTGCCAAAAAATCTTCGTAAGATTGTCGTTTTTAAGGGAAAAGTCGTCTCTTTGCAGAGAAAAAGTGGCAATATTGCCAAAAAATCTTCGTAAGATATCATCCAGATAGCACTCGATGATATCGAAAATTCAGAACTTAGGGAGCCACTTACTCTCTACAGACACATCAAAGCCAAGATGATAGACGACGACCTGTACAATATCCTTCTTGACGAAGTGCAACTGGTACCCAGATTTGAGGCACTGCCAAAAATCTCAGAAAATACGCAAATCTTTTTAGTGGAAATCTTAGAAAATACGCAAATCTTCTATAATATTGCAGTAGTTTTACCAACCTTCTGGTGGCACATAGCGGATTACCTGCCCCGTAAGTCTGGCAGTGGGGTTGTTGCATATGTACATCTTCTAATTGGGCAACAAGTTGTTGCCCATCTTCTTCGCCTAATTTGGCAACAACCTGTTGCCAAATTAAGCAAAGATGATGGAACTCATACCATTGGCGAAGTTCCTGCGTTTTGAGATTTTTGAAATCTAACTAAAACTCATACTTTTTGCCCAGGATTTTATTGATGCTTTGAATGAGGATATGATAGGCAGGATTACCCATTGCCCCATGACCATGACCAGCGATTTCATAGAGCTGGGTATCTGGGCGGCCAACAAGGTTCATCATTCGCCACATCACTATGGCTTTAAACTACTAATCTTCTGCAAAAATACAAAAACTGGAAATCAGGAATCTTTTTTAAAGAAATCGGTGATTTGTGGAACTTTTATTCGGTGATTTGTGGATTTTATCCTCAACCTTGATGCACTGTTTTAGTGCATCAAGAGTGATCACAGCTATCACAGTAACAGTTATCACAGTATTTACGAAGGGGGTATCTGAAGGGATGGGAAATGTTAAATAGAATTTAACTATATATATTATTATTTTAAATTTATAATATATATTT
>ERZ1023650.143-NODE-143-length-14987-cov-56.460354_pt1 | contig 14987 bp, 12 predicted proteins | sample MGYA00380337_ERZ1023650 | MGnify/ENA primary metagenome ERZ1023650 (study PRJEB33179, sample SAMN07449042) | human gut metagenome | biome: Human-gut; feature: Human associated habitat; material: Faeces | host: Homo sapiens | place: India:Kasaragod | collected...
AATTTCTCATCTTTTAATAAGATTCCTACACCTTTATAATATAATAGCGTACAGGGGGAACGATTTTTGTCGTTGTACCCTGTACGCTATTTTTGTTTCGCTATTATGAAGCAGTACCCTCCCCTTGTGAAACAGTGCCGTCGATTATCGGCTTGCGGTAATTACCAGTGAGAAGTGCTTGTATCTCGGATTCCGGATAGAGGGTTTTGCCACATAATATAATGTAGGGCAAGATGCCTTGTTTGCGATATTCCTGCAAGGTGCGGCGACTAAGCTTCAAATGCTCGGAGAGTTCCTTGTCGGTGAGGTATCGCTCCCCGTCCAAAGGTGGGCTGTAGGACTCGATGAATGAGGATAGCCAGTTGTTGGCTTTCTTCAAGGATTGCATGGCGGTGTCTATCGACTTGCTCTCATGCGTAAGAAGTTGGTTCATGTTCATTGTTTACAATTTGGATTAAGTGGTGAATATAAAATGTGTTGGCTCGCCCAGGGTAAAGTTTTCGGCTTTGCCTTGGGCGAGTTTGGCTTTATGCTATACCGATTTGATTCTGGCGATAAGCGGAACGATGGCTTTGACCTCTTCGGGGCAGTAATAGAATTGGCGACCTATCTGGGTATGCCCCAAGAAACGGCGGTCACGAAGTTTTTGTAAGGTGCGCTGGCTGATGCGAAGTTGCTGGCAGACCTCTTGACCTGTAAGCCATTTGTTCAGACGCTTGCCGTTAGCCTTATGCTTCAGCAACTCAACTTTCTTTACCAAGGCATCGTATCTTGCCATCATCAAGTCGAATGCCTTCTTTTCCATTGTTACTACTTCCATATTCTCTGTTTTATTGGTTCAACAAATTCGGGTGCAAAGTTAATGTGTGTATGTAGAAAAACAATGAAAATGAATAACTGTGGCAGTGCTTTTCTGGGGTTTGCCGACCGCTTGGCAAGAAAAATCAAGAAAATTATACGTGGGTCATTAATGAGTTGTTAAACGGGTATTTCGCAAATGGTTAATTTTGCCGCCGAGAAATCAAAACAACGAATTATATAACATTTCAAACGGAATTAGAATGGAAGTAATAACAATGGAAAGTGCAGCCTTCAAAAAGCTGACAGAACAGTTGACAGAAATAGTCCAGTACGTGCGATTGGCAAAAATGGCATTTCAAGAGAACTTGACGGGTAAGGGATTGAAGCCGATGTTGACCAATGACGATGCAGCTAAGATGCTTGGTGTGAGCAAGCGCACCTTGCAGCGAATGCGCTCAGAGAACCGCATTGATTTTATTAAAATTGGCAATCAATGCCGATACCAAGTTGAAGCCATTGAAAGAATGGTTGAGGAACGAACAATAGCAAAGGAAACATGAGTATGGAAGATGGAACATTGAGACGATTGGAATTATATCTGCATGATCTGCACAAGAAAATTGACGGCATCTACGACATGCTGATGTTGAGACACGAACGAGAGACGGAGCAAAAAGGAAGTTCTGCCATCAATGAAAAATTGCTTGACAACCAAGATCTCTGCCTCTTATTTCAAATCTCCCCTCGTTCCCTTCAACGCTATCGCAGTCTGGGAGTGCTTCCCTACAAGCGTTTGGGGCAGAAAACATACTACACGGAAGAGGATGTGATGCAGTTTGTAGAGAATAATGTCAAAGAATTCAAGAAAGAGAATGTGGAGCATTACTTGACTCGCATTCATCAGAAATTCAAATAACAACAGTATTCACCATTAAAAATTTACAATTATGGTACAAAAGAAAAAGAGTGATGAACAGGACGTGCTGGTAGTCCGTGACGAGAAGACGGGCGAGATCAGCGTCGTCGCCGGACTCAGCAGAGACGGCACCCCGAAGCGAGCGCCCGCCAAGGCGGAAAACACGCCCGACTTCCTGCGTTTTGACCGCAACAGTGACCTGATGGACAGTTTCTTTAGAAACTTCTTCCGCCAGTGCAAGGAGCCAAGCCGATTCGGATTCTACCGCATAGCGGCAGACCAGGTGGAAAACCTGCTTGGCGTGATGAAGGAGTTGCTGAAAGATCCGGAGGCTAACAAGGAGATTCTTTCCGCCCACAAGGTTGACACCTCCAATTATGAGAAAGAGGCAAAGCAATCGGAAGGTCAGGCGAAAGAAACCGCATCATCGGACGATGCGTCCAAGACGCAAGCTAACACAGAAAAAGAGAATGTATCATCTGAACAAACCAACGAAAAAGAGAACGACATGGAACAGAAACCAGAACAGACCGCAACCGAACAGCAGGCACAGACCGCTCCGGGTGTAAAGCAGAACCTCATCAGTGGTAACGATGTGAACCTGCAGGAACTTGGTGCCAAATATGGCATAGACTTCAACAGTATGAATGAGAAGGATATGAAAGCCCTGCTCAACTACGGCAAGACGGGGCTTGTGATTGTGAAGCCGACCTTCGGCGGTGAACAGATAGAGATACAGGCCCGTCTGTCATTCCGCAAGGACGATAACGACCAGTTGCAACTCGTGCCGCATTTCGTGCGCAACGAGCCTAAACTCGATGTCGCTTACAAAGGCTATACCTTCACTCCAGAGGACAAGAAGAACCTGTTGCAGAACGGTAACCTCGGAAAGGTTGTGGATTTCCCCGACAAGAATACAGGTGAGCTGCGTCCTCATTTCATCAGTATCGACCGTCTCACCAATGAGATTGTTGACATCCCGACCAACAAGGTGCGCATACCCGATACCATCGGCAAGACACCTATTACCAAGGACGACAAGAGAGTGCTCTACTCAGGTATTCCGCTTCGCAAGGAGATTGAGCTTGCCAACGGGCGCAAGTTTACACCGCTGTTGCAGGTGAATGTGGAACAGCGTGGCGTGGAGTTCGTGCCTGGCAGCACAAGACAGGCGCAAGGTCAGAAACAGAATGGAGACAAGAAGCAGACCGCTGACAAGCAGGAGCAGAAGGCAGAAGGTGATGCGGGCGGTCAGAAGAAGCAGCAAGATCCCAACCACTGGCTCAATGAGGACGGGACCATCCGCCGACTCAACACCTATTTCAAGAAGGAACTGACCGAGCAGCAGAAGGACGACTATGTGGCAGGCAAGACCATCGAGATCAAGGAAGTGCCCAACAAGAACGGCAGCGGTACCTATACCGCCTACGTAAAGTTCGACTTCGACAAGATGCAGCCACGTTCCTACCGCAACAATCCAGACCTCAAACAGGCGAAGGAACAGATTCCGACCAATGAGAACAAGGTACAAGTCGCCGTCAACGAGCAGGGCAAGACCCATGAGGCGACCAAGCACACCAAGGATCCGCTGAGTCCGGGACAGTCTGCGCCAAAGAACGAAAAGCAGCAGAAGGAACAGAACGCCGAGGAACAGAAGCCAAAGAGAAAGGCAAGAAGCGTGAAGATGTAGTTGCCGCCACTTGATCCACAGAGTTAATCATCCATCATAACAACCGACATCTGCGACCGTCTATCCCACGGTTGCGGATGTCACAAAAACAACAGACAATGAAGACAATCATCGCAGAGAAACCAAGCGTAGCCAAGGAAATCGCCCACATTGTGGGAGCTGACAAGCGTGAGGAAGGCTATATGCAGGGCAATGGCTATTATGTGACATGGGCATTCGGACATTTAGTGCAGCCTGCCATGCCGGAAACCTACGGCATGAAGGGATTCCATGCAGAGAATCTGCCTGTGATTCCCGACCCGTTCGTTCTTGTTCCCCGACAAGTCAAGACTGAGAACGGCTACAAACCAGATGCAGGTGTGCTTGCCCAGATTAAAATTATCGGCAAGCTGTTTGACAGCAGTGAGCGCATTATCGTAGCAACCGATGCCGGACGTGAGGGAGAGTTGATTTTCCGATACCTCTATGCGTATCTCGGTTGCCAGAAACCTTTCGACCGTCTCTGGATCAGTTCGCTTACGGACACAGCCATCCGTGAGGGACTTCTGAACCTCAGGGATGGCAAGGGGTATGACAATCTCTATCATGCAGCCAAGGCACGAAGTGAGGCAGACTGGCTCGTCGGCATCAACGGCACACAAGCCCTGACGATAGCCGCAGGACGTGGCACCTATTCCGTAGGTCGTGTGCAAACTCCGACCCTTGGCATGGTGTGCGAACGCTATTGGGAACACAAGCGTTTCGAGTCGAAACCGTTCTGGCAGGTACACTTCGGTGTGGTTGATGCAGACAGTGGCAATATACTGAAGTTCACATCTGCCAACAGATGGACAGACAAAGCCACCGCAACCGACATATATAATAAGGTGAAAGAAACAGGTTCTGCCATCATCACAAAGGTCGCAACCAAACGAAAGGTGGAGAAGGCACCGCTCCTTTACGACCTTACCACCTTGCAGAAAGAAGCCAACTCCCAGCATGGCTTCACGGCAGAGCATACACTATCCATCGCCCAGAAACTCTACGAGGCAAAGCTCATCACCTATCCAAGAACATCAAGCCGCTATATCTCGGATGATGTATTTGCCACCCTTCCAAAACTCTTCAAGAATCTGGAGAATCATTCGGAATATGGAGAAAAAGTGAAACTCTTGCCTGGCAGTGAGGACTACAGCAAGAACAGCGTGAATGCAGCCAAGGTGACCGACCACCATGCCCTGCTCATCACAGAAAATGCAGCCATTGGTCTTTTCAAGGACGAGAAAACCGTTTATGACATGATATTGTGCCGGATGATTGAAGCGTTCTCGGCAGACTGCATCAAGGACATCACATCAGTATCGGCGCAAGTGGATCATGAAGTTGAGTTTGGCATCAGTGGCTCCATCATCCGACAGACTGGCTGGCGAGCGTTGTCGCTCAAGGAAAAGAACAACAGGCAGGACAAGGATGCAGACGCAACAGACAATGAGGTCAAGGATCAAGTCATTCCCAACTGGCAAGAAGGACAGCATATCACTCTTTCTGGCTGCACCATCACGGAGGGCAAGACCAAACCAAAGCCATTGCATACGGAATCCACATTGCTTGCAGCAATGGAGACCGCAGGCAAAGAGATAGAAGATGATACGATGCGCCAGGCAATGAAGGACAGCGGTATTGGCACACCTGCCACACGTGCCGCCATCATCGAAACCCTGCTCAAACGAGAGTATATGGTGCGCCAGCAGAAGAAACTTGTGCCGACGGAAAAAGGACTCGCCCTGCATTCCGTGGTGAAGAACATGGCGATTGCCAATGTGGAGATGACGGGCAAATGGGAGGCGGAACTTGCCAAGATTGAACGAGGTGAAGCAAGTGCAGACGGGTTCACCCATAGTATCAAAGGTTATACCCGTGAAATCACTGCGGAATTGTTAGGTTGTGACAGACTTTTCAGCCACAAGGATTCCGGCTGCCAGTGTCCTAAATGCAAGCAAGGTACCATGCAGTTCTTCGGAAAGGTAGTAAGATGCAGCAACAAGGAGTGCGGTATGCCAGTGTTCAAGCAGGTAGCAGGAAAGTTGCTCACTGATGCCGACATCACCGACTTGCTTACCAAGGGCAAGACCAGAACGCTCAATGGTTTCACCAGCAAGCAAGGCAAATCGTTCTCCGCAGCCATTGCCTTTGACGAGAATTTCAACACGAAATTCGTCTTTGCAGAGCACAAAACAGCAGAAAAGCGAGGAAATGTGAAGAGATACAAGAAATAGTTTGTACCTTTGCCACCGAAACATGGTTCATAAATGGTGTCTTTATTCAGGATGCTTTTATTTACTGTGGATTAAGTGGCGGCACTCGGAGGGATACCGAGTGCCTTTTTCTTGCTTTCACACCAACCGCCATCCACGGTTTATTATTCACCACTTAATCCATTCAACAGACAGATGAACAGAAAGAAACAGGCACAGACAGAGCTGTCCTATTACGGACTGTACCTCTTGAACCACCTCAGAGAGAACCGTTTTCCACAAGCCAGCGATGCGGACTTTATCCGCGAACGTGCAGACCATGCCGCAGAAGTATATGAGCAGGCACGGCGTGATGCCCTCTTTGCCGATGCGGCACAAGAGCTTGCCATGTCAGCATTGCTGAAAGGTCTCCGCTTTTCCAAGTACAGCATCCTGTATGATGTTGTTGACCGTGAGTTTCCCCTGGAGGTAGCAGTAGAAGACCAGGAAGCGTTTGTCAAGCACCTCCTGCCTTTGGTTGACAACGTGTATTCCATTTACGACCTCACCGATGACGATTTTGCCCAGTCACCGGACTACGACCAGCTCTACACAGAGTTGACGGGAGCCGTAGCCCTTTTCATAGAGTCAAATGGCGTACAATAGAAAACAACGTCTGAACGACAACATCAAGGCGATAGAGACAGCATTCATCCTTGACAGGGAACAGCGCACGCCGACCGCCCGTGAGCGTCTCCTTCTGGAGCGTTATTGCGGATTCGGTGGATTGAAGTGCATCCTGAACCCTGCCAGGGAACTGGCGGATGCCGTCCATTGGGCAAAGTCAGACCTTGAATTGTTTGCTCCAACAGTGGAGCTGCATAGACTTATCCGTGAAAACAGCAAGAATGAAAGCGAGTACAAACAGTTGATGGACAGTCTGAAACAGTCTGTCCTCACGGCATTCTACACGCCGTCAGCCGTTACGGAGGCTCTGACGGATGTGTTGAAAGAGCATCAGATCATCCCCGAAAAGGTGCTTGAACCCTCGGCAGGCATCGGTGCCTTTGTCGATTCCGTCTTGGATAACAATCCCAAGGCAGACATTATGGCATTTGAAAAAGACCTGCTTACGGGAAAGATACTCCGCCATCTGCACCCGGAGCAGAAAGTGCGCATAGAGGGATTCGAGAAGATAGAAAAGCCTTTCAATGACTACTTCGACCTCGCCATCTCAAATATTCCCTTTGGCGATGTTGCCGTATTTGATCCGTCCTATACAGCCATGAAAGGCATGAGGGCACTTGTCACCAGACGCATACACAACTACTTCTTTGTCAAGGCTCTTGATACGGTAAGGGACGGCGGGTTGGTTGCCTTCATCACCTCACAAGGCGTATTGAATGCCAAAAACAACAGTGCCGCGCGTTTTATGATGCTCTATCATGCAGATCTCGTGTCAGCGATTCGTCTTCCCAACAACCTGTTCACGGAAAATGCCAATACGGAAGTGGGCAGTGACCTCATCATTCTGCAGAAAAATACCCAAAAGGAGTCGCTGCGAGGAGACGACAACCTGCTTGATACCGTCTATAATGACGAGAACCGCATTCCGACAAACAACTACTTTCTGGAGCATCCGGAACGCATTATCCATACAACGGCAAAGTTGGATACTGACCCGTTCGGCAAACCTGCAATGATATACACGCATGAGGATGGTGTGGAAGGCATTGCAGAGGATTTGCGAAAGATGCTCCATGAAGACTTTATGAAGAACCTCAATTTGAACCGATACTTGGGGATAGAGGAAACAAAGGCTGAGGAAGTTAAGGAGGTTGAAGAAACAGAAAAGATAGAAAAAACAGAGAAGATGAAGCCTTCCATTGAGGAAAAGCAGAACGATACGGTAGTATCCTTGCAAAAGCAGGAAAAGCCTACTGATGATGCAGAGCTATCCCAAAAGTCCAATCATCAGCAGCCACCAGTCCAAATGACGCTGTTTGACCTTTGGGGAATGGAAGAAGAAAACCGTCTGACTGTCCATGCTACGAAGAAGAAAGCAGAGGTAACAGTGGGTGCTGCCGCCAAGAAAGTGTCAAGGAAGAGAGCAAGTCCGTTGGTAAAAAGCGTCAATCCGACTTTTGAAGTTGTGACAAAGCCTGTGGAAAAAGAAGAAAAGCCTTCGTTGAAAGATGCGAAAGAGCAGGAAACAGCACAGGAGACAAAACCAATCCTGCCTGGTGATGAACCATACGCAAGCATCTCTTGGGAAGAGAATCCGCCAATCAACGGCTTTTACGAGATGATGATGACCATGGCTCCCGAAGACAGGGTGCTGCTGCGCCAAAAGGCGGAACTGCACCGTCAGGAACAACTCAAGGCTCTGGGCGTTGAAGATACGCTTGATCCGAAGTTCAAGCCGCCGATGGAACCGATAGAAGTTCTCAAAGTTCAAATCGGGCATGGACAGTCGAAAGAGAATGAGGCAAAAGAAGATTCCAAGACTCAGAGCACATTGAAAGAAACAAATCATGAGCGGGAACAACAAAAAGAGCAAGAAAGAAAGCGGGAAGAGCTGGCAAAGAAGAAAGAGGATGCTATGAAGCCCCGTCCATTTGATGAGAAACTGGAAAGTTTTCATCGTGAGGGTTCTATGGTGCTCGACTCTGCCAGAAACATCGGTGTATTGAAAGACCTTACCAAGTATGGTGCTACCTTCATGCCGTTGGATCTGAATATGGAGCAGAAAGAAAAGGCAGTCTTGTATATCGCCCTCCGTGATGCCTATCAGAAACTTTACACCTATGAAGCGGAAGAACAGACGGAAAACAAGCAGATGCGTGAGAGTCTGAATGTCTATTATGACGCTTTCTTCATCCGCTTCGGCAACCTCAATGCCAAGCAGAACGTGAAGTTCATCCTTATGGATGCCTCAGGGCGCGACATGCTGTCGTTGGAACGGGTGGAAAACGGACAGTTCACAAAATCAGACATCTTCGACCACCCGGTCTCTTTTTCGCTTGACGAGGTCAGTCATGTGGATTCTCCAGAGGAAGCGCTCACCGCCTCGCTCAACAAGTTCGGCCGTATCGACTTGCCGTATATGACTGAATTATCGGATATGCCGGAACAGGAACTGACGGAAGCGCTTAAAGGGCGCATCTATTACAATCCGCTCATAGACGGCTACGAGATAGCCGACCGCTTCATTGCTGGCAATGTAATAGAGAAAGCGGAGCGTATAGAAGAATGGCTGAAGGAAAATCCCGACCATGCAATCGTGAGGGAGTCGTTGGAAGCCTTGAAGGCAAGCATTCCCGAACCGATAGCCTTTGAGGACCTGGACTTCAACTTCGGTGAACGTTGGATACCTACAGGTGTGTATTCCGCTTACATGAGCCACCTCTTCAATACACAGGTCAGCATCGTCTATTCCGACAGCATGGACGAATATTCGGCAAAATGCAGTATGAAGACCATGGCCATCACGGATGAGTATATGGTGAAGGGATATTACCGCCACTATGACGGCATGAGTCTTCTGAAACATGCCCTGCACAACACCTGTCCCGACATGATGAAGAGCATCGGTGAGGATGAACACGGCAACGACATCAAGGTGCGTGACAGTGAGGGCATACAGCTTGCCAATGCCAAGATTGACGAAATCCGCAACGGGTTCACTGAATGGCTGGAAGAGCAGTCTGACTCCTTTAAGGAACGCTTGACAACGATGTACAACCGGAAGTTCAACTGCTTCGTGCGTCCGAAGTATGACGGTTCTCACCAGACCTTCCCCGACTTGGACTTGAAAGCCCTTGGCGGAAAGTATGGTGTCAAGAGTGTGTACCCAAGTCAGAAGGACTGTGTATGGATGCTTTTGCAGAACGGCGGCGGGATATGTGACCATGAGGTGGGAACTGGCAAGACCCTCATCATGTGCATGGCTGCGCATGAGATGAAACGTCTCGGTATGGCTCACAAGCCGATGATTATCGGACTGAAAGCCAATGTCGCGGAGATAGCTGCCACCTATCAGACAGCTTATCCCCATGCGAGGATACTCTATGCCTCGGAGAAGGATTTTTCCACCAAGAACCGTGTCAGCTTCTTCAACAACATCAAGAACAACGACTATGACTGTGTAATCATGTCGCACGACCAGTTCGGGAAGATACCGCAATCGCCAGAACTCCAGCGGCAGATATTGCAGGCGGAGCTTGATACCGTGGAGGAAAATTTGGAAGTGATACGCACGCAGGGCAAGGACGTGTCACGGGGAATGCTCAAAGGCTTGGAAAAGCGGAAGTACAACTTGGAGGCAAAGTTGCAGAAGATAGCCTATAGCATAGAGCAGCGAACCGATGATGTGGTGGACTTCCGCATGATGGGCATTGACCACTTGTTTGTGGACGAGAGCCACCAGTTCAAGAACCTCATGTTCAACACCCGTCACGACCGTGTGGCAGGACTCGGCAACAGCGAGGGAAGCCAGAAGGCACTCAACATGCTCTTTGCTATCCGTACCATACAGGAGCGGACAGGCAGAGATCTGGGAGCGACATTCCTGTCGGGAACAACTATCAGTAACTCACTGACTGAGTTGTATCTGCTCTTCAAGTACCTGCGCCCTAAGGAACTGGAGCGTCAGGACATCCGCTGTTTCGATGCGTGGGCGGCAATCTTCGCCAAGAAAACTACCGACTTCGAGTTTAACGTCACCAACAACATCGTACAGAAGGAACGTTTCAGATACTTCATCAAGGTACCGGAGCTTGCAGCCTTCTACAACGAGATAACCGACTATCGTACGGCGGAGGCGGTTGGTGTGGACAGACCACAGAAGAACGAGATTCTTCATAACATACCACCGACACCCGAGCAGGAGGACTTCATCCAAAAGCTGATGGAGTTTGCCAAGACGGGTGATGCCACCATCCTCGGCAGACTGCCACTGTCGGAAACGGAAGAGAAGGCAAAGATGCTCATAGCCACGGACTATGCCCGAAAGATGGCTCTCGACATGCGCATGATAGACCCGACTTGTGAGGATCATCCCGACAACAAGGCGAGCCATTGTGCCAAGATGATAGCGGACTATTACAAACGCTATGACAATCACAAGGGGACGCAGTTCGTATTCTCAGACTTGGGAACATACCGACCGGGCGAATGGAACGTGTATTCTGAAATCAAGCGCAAGCTGATAGAGGATTACGGCATACCGTCGTCTGAAATCCGCTTCATTCAGGAGTGCAAGAACGAGAGGGCAAGAAAGGCGGTGATAGCAGCCATGAACGAGGGTTCGGTACGAGTATTGTTCGGCTCCACATCCATGTTGGGTACAGGCGTAAATGCACAAAAAAGGTGTGTTGCTATTCATCATTTGGACACACCGTGGCGACCGTCAGACTTGGCACAGCGTGACGGTCGAGGTGTGCGCGCTGGTAACGAGATTGCCAAGCTGTATGCCGACAACAAGGTGGATGTCATCATCTATGCGGTGGAAAAGTCGCTTGACTCGTACAAGTTCAATCTGCTGCATTGCAAGCAGACTTTCATCTCACAGTTGAAAAGCGGAGCCTTGGGGGCGAGAACCATTGACGAGGGAGCGATGGACGAGAAATCGGGCATGAATTTTTCAGAGTATATGGCTATTCTCTCCGGAAATACCGACTTGCTTGACAAGGCGAAGCTGGAGAAGAAGATTGCTTCTCTGGAGGGTGAGCGCAAATCGTTTAACAAGGGCAAGCGTGACTCAGAAACAAAATTGCAGTCAAAGACGGCAGAGCTGGGCAACAACAAAGCCTCTCTCAAGGGAATGACCGAGGACTACGGCAAGTTTATGGGCAAAGCCAAGAAAGACAAGGACGGCAACATCCTCAACCTCATCACTCTTGATGGTGTGGAGTCCACGAACTTAGAGGTTATAGGAAAGCATCTGCAAATGTTGGCGGAGAAAGAGACAACTGGCGGACAATACAAGCGGATTGGAGAAATCTACGGATTCCCTGTCAAGATTGTCAGCGAGACAAGTTTCGAGAATGGTCTTCCATTTGTTGACAACCGCTTTTTTGTCGAGGGCAATTACAAGTACCAGTACAACTACGGTCACATTGCCAAGTCGGACCCGATAGCAGCGGCAAACAACTTTCTGAATGCCTTACAGAAGATACCAAGCTACATTGAGCAGTATGATTCAAGATGCAAGGCTTTGGAAAAGGAAATACCGCAACTGGAAGAGATAGCTGGCAAGACTTGGAAGAAAGAGGAAGAACTGAAAGGTCTTAAAGCGGAACTGGCGGCGTTGGATAGAAAAATACAGTTAGAATTGGCACCACCTGTTCCTGAAAAGGATACAAGTGATAAATCTCAAACAGAAAACAATACGATCAAATCGGGAGAATTCCACTCTGATACAATGGTACAACAAGAAAGGAAGGTCCGAATTGGTCTTTAATTTTTCTATTTATAAAGTGGCAAGCAAACTTAATATGAGTTTGTTTGCTACTACTTTTTCTTAATACTGTATAAATTATCTAAACGCAGATAGCTCTTCGTTCACGTTTTGATATCAAATAGTAATGAAAAACAGCATTTGTTTATACAAAATTTCTGAGATATTAAAGCGATTAGACTTAAATAGTCTTAAATTTATGTTGCAGTATTTATATTTCCTGCCATTTCTTGTCTTTTCTCAATAAATTTTCGTATTTTTGCAGTCGGATTGTATAGCCAGATCGCAGTTGTCGCTGTAAGACGAGTTCTTTCATGATAACCGAGTCGGCAGCCTACGCCGTGCTGAGTGTAGTGAAGTCAACCATGACATATCTATACGTAAGCGGGCTTTGGGTGGGAAGACAATCCAGACATAATGGAAGGCGTTTATCGACGCTGTGTTTGAGACACACTGAAATCTTCCAAAACAATCAGTATCAAAGTCTCGAATATGGTCAACGGTAGATGTCCCGGGTGTGATTATATCAATCCCGTGGAGACCTTGTAAGCATGAATTGTACCCTTTTGGGTGCAGTTAAATGTTTTATATAGGTCTCTTTGCGGTAGCGATTTTCATATCGGCGTGGGCTCTGACGTTGTCTGTTCGACTTTGATAGGCAGTTGGAAGAGCCTCAGTGTGTGGAATGGACAACAGGACGATTCCACGCTTTTTTTTGTCGTAATTTAACGGATTTCTGTCTAGAAAAAAGTTAGCACCGATATGAAAGTCGATGAATGGACATCAGAAGATGTACACACCGTTGGAGGCGGTAAAACTCCTCCCTGCGCTGGACTTACCTCCAACGCCCTCCCCGAAGCTCAAAGCATTGTTTCCGCTGAGAGTTCACAAACAGGGGTGTCCACCAAAAGTGTCCATATAGCAAGTAAGCCTAAAGCACAAAAAGAGGAAGACTTTCCTCATTGGTATGCCTTACGTACCACATATGGTAGAGAGAAAAAGGCATACGACTACATGACTGCCAAAGGCATCACGGCTTTTTATCCTACTACAAATGTAGTAAAACTTATAAAAGGTAAGCGCAAAGTTGTTACCGAGTCACGTTTACCCAACATCTTCTTCGCTTATGGTACCGAAGAACAACTCAAATCTTTTGTTTACGACAACGTAAACCTCCCCTTCCTCCGTTTTTATTATCGCCACGTCCACGTTGGGCGCAGAATAGAGAAAATTCCATTGATAGTTCCCAACTATCAGATGGAAAGTCTAAAAATCATCTGTGCTGCCGATGCGGACAACACCATCGTATCATTAGGTGAAGTGCCAAAGTTCGAGAAAGGACAGTTGGTAAGGGTTATTGATGGAGCGTTTAAGGGAGTGATAGGAAGAGTTGCAAGGTGGCAGGGACAGCAGAGAGTAGGAGTTGTGGTTGATGAACTGGTGACGGTGGTGACGGCGTATGTGCCGAGTGCGTTTTTAGAGAAAATGTAACATATAATCAAATATGAAAAGAAAAATATTTTTTATATTTGGACTTTTACTCCTATGTTGTAATAATATTAAAGCTGGTATGCTCTTAATGCGGTATCAACATGATAAGGAAAAGTTCGTACAGCAAAGAAATGCTCATTTAAATAGGCATTTTATTGTTGCTATAGATGGTGCAATGCCCAAATATACTTATGAATTATTCAAAACATCTACCAAGGATTATGTTGAGAATCTATTAAATAAATATTTTGATTAAGTAACTGTTCAAAATTAATTTTATAAATATGAATAATTCACGAATAAGTTCGTACCCACAGATGCCAAGGCCATGTTCGTACAATAGAAAAGCGAGTCCGTAGTCTCGTAATCTATCGGTCTTATCCATTTACCCTTAAGTATACGCCAAAGAATCTCGGCAGGATTGAGTTCCGGAGAATAAGGTGGAAGATAGAAGAGGTACAATCCTCTTTTCTCCCAAATTTTCCTCAGTTCTTTAACTTTCCGATTTCTATGAACAGAAGCATTGTCCAAGACAATTACAGTCTTCTTCGTAACATTGAAAGAGAATCTGTCAAGATAGTCCACAATCCTGTCTGCGTTGATGGACTCTTGTGTGGTAAAACCTTTATATTGGTTCCTTTTGGTAATCATGCCAAAGATATTAAGCCGGGCAGCTTTCTCGGATGGGATGTAAACATCCTCATTCTTGAATTGCCAGCCATATGGAACATATCCATTTGTACAGACATGGCTTTCGTCGGCATAATATAGCACAAGTTCTCCTTTGGAATCAAGTTCTTCAAGTTCTTGCAACTTCTCTTTCTTGTATGCGTAGAGCTGCGGTGAGGGTTTGCCCCTTGGGCGTTTTCTTATACGCTTATATCTTGCACCAATGTTTCTAAAAAACGTTTGAAGGTAATGTCACTGGCTTCTTTACCAGTCGCATTCTGCCATGCTTCACGTGCTTTGGACACACTCTGACGGTCTTCCTCAATTGCCTTGCGGACTGCTTCTTCATCAGAACAATCCATAATAGGCTTTCGCCCCTGACCAGGACGTGTATCCAAGCCTTTGATGCCATTTTCTTCATAACGTTTTACCCATGTGTAGACAGTAGGTACAGTCACCTCAAGTATTTCTGCTATTTTGGGAGCTGATTTACCTTCTGACTTCAGCAATATGGATTTGCATCTGATACGAAAACTATGAGTAGGGCCATTATGATAGCCTTTCTCTAATTTGAGGCGATCAACCTCTGATAATTCAAGTACTTTTATTGGTTTCATAATTCTATTTTTTCTATAAAACGGAAAATGAACCATATTAGTACTGATATATATAAATAATTTAGATCACTTACTTATATTATTGCTTAATCCAAATGAATATTATAAATTTAGGAATTCTTGCTCACAT
>ERZ1023650.147-NODE-147-length-14642-cov-26.930829_pt1 | contig 14642 bp, 15 predicted proteins | sample MGYA00380337_ERZ1023650 | MGnify/ENA primary metagenome ERZ1023650 (study PRJEB33179, sample SAMN07449042) | human gut metagenome | biome: Human-gut; feature: Human associated habitat; material: Faeces | host: Homo sapiens | place: India:Kasaragod | collected...
CCACAACCCTCGGCCTGAAAGGCCGTCAAACTTAAGAACCTTAAGAACCTTCGGGCCGGAGGCCCGTCAACCCCCATCCTGCAAAACCTACTGGCAAAAGCGGTCCAGATATGATATCATGATAAAGTAATTGATGCGGGTGTAGTTCATCGGTAGAACGCCAGCTTCCCAAGCTGGACAGGAGGGTTCGACTCCCTTCATCCGCTCCAGAAGATCAGAGAACTGTGAAGAAAGAAGATCCTTTCCTCACAGTCTTTTTTTATGTTCTAAAGGATGCCATCCTGACCGGGGCAGACGTGTATGCAGAAAAGAGTATTATCCTATTTACAATAATTATCTCAAGTAATATAATATCGTAAACAGCCAATTGATTGGCTGCAGGAAAGGAGTAGATAGAAATGAAAAAAATTACCATGGCTCTCGCAGCTGCAGGAATCGCATTGTCCTGCATTTCCATGGGCGTACAGGCCGCTGACGGCACTGCCGCCGGAGATCCGGGAAGAGACTGGCGCATTGCCCTTTATAACGCTGAAAAGAAAGGCCAGCCTGATCAGAACCAGGACATCCACCTCTCCGCTCAGCAGAAGGCAGATGTGGAATCCAATAAGGATGCCGTGCAGAAAGCCGATGTGAATGATGTGCACCAGCAGGGCAGAGATTGGAGAATTGCCCTGAAGAACGCTGGTAAATGATTTTTTCCGTGATTTTAAAACCCTGACTGAGAAGATGCCGGACTTAGGTCCGGTATTTTTTCGCAGTTTCTGCGGATTGTTAACCTATTTTTAAAGCGTATAATGGAACTGTAATGAAAGGAATCCCGTTTTTTTAAGAAAGGCCGGCATGATGATGTGTAGAATCAGGTGGATGATAAAATCACTGAGCTTACCCGTTATGATAGCCGGCCTTTTGCTGACCTTTGGCCTGGACTGCTTTCTTTATATCAGTCACCAGCAGAAGGAAGGGGAAATCTTTACGCCCTATGCCATCCATCGACTGGAGGGCATAGATGGCATGGTGAAATGGTGGGATGTGGTAACCAAGATTATGGCCTCCAAGCTGGAGGCTGATCCGGCAGGCTACCTGGTCCATCCCCGGGAACCGGCCATGGTGATGGCCATGAATTCCATGATCCGGAGCATCCAGATTTTGCCGGAAAAGGGAGAACCGGTGGTGTTTACGGCGGAAGATACGAGAAAAGTGGATTTTCCCCGCTTCCTGGAAGGTTCTTTGAAGAAGGCTGCGGACACGGCGCGCATGGAACACCGGCTGGTGCTGGTGGACTCTCTGGACCTGGGACTTCCCCATAAAATGATGGCCTTTCTGCGCCCTGTGTACCGTCATGACGAGAATGGAAACGAGTCCTTCTGGGGCTATATCATTCTGGCCGTAGAGCAGCGCCGGGTCATGAGTACTGCCAATATTTCCAATCTGGGCGCCCAGCAGCTGGACTTCAGCCTCTATCACCGCTATGGCTGGGAAACTGATTCACACCTGGTAAAGGAGCGGGGCATGACGGAAAAGGGAAATCCCCATGCGGAAAGAATCATTGCCGGAGACCTGTGGTCCATTGTGCTGCGGCCCCAGGGAGACAGCATTAATTGGCTGCTTCTCTTCTTCGCCACCATATCAGGCTTTTCCCTGACCACCCTCATTGCCTTCCTTCTCAGGAAAAATGGGGTGCTGAAAAAGGCCAATGGTGACCTGAAGCGGAGTGGCGGCAGGGATCCTTTGACTGGCGTGTTTAACCGCAAAGGCGGCGACGAGGCGGTGGCGGACTATATGAAGGCCCATGCCGGCCAGAAAGCGATGGTGCTGGCTCTGGATATCGATAACTTCAAGCTGGTGAACGATGTGTACGGACACAGCGTAGGCGACGAAGCCCTGAAAACGCTGGTCCGGGATATGAGGGAAACCTTCGGCGAAGAATCCATCATCACCCGGAACGGCGGCGATGAATTTATTCTTTTCCGCCCCTACGAGGACTTCAGCTCCGTTACCAGAGCCATGGATGATTTTACCCGGACTCCCCATACCTTCATGGCCGGGAAGAGGGAAGTGAAATTTTATGCTTCCCTGGGCTGCGCTGCCTATCCGGAACAGGGCGATTCCTACGGCAATCTCTGCATTCGCGCCGACTATGCCCTTTACGGCGCCAAGCTCAATGGCAAGGCCGGCTGGCGCCAGTTTGACAGCTCCATTACGGTTACTGACAAACGGTCCCAGTTCAGCTTCAACCTTACCGATGTGGCCGACCATCTCCCCGGCGGCATTCTGGTGATAAAGGCCACGAAAAAGGGAGAAATCCTCTTTGCCAACAAGGTGATGGTGGACCTTCTGGAATGTGACGACTACGAAGACTTCACGAAATACACCGGCGGCACCTTCTTCTCTGTGGTCCATCCCGATGACAGAGATCCCATGAAAAAAGAATTCCACCGCCAGCTCGCCAGGACGGATAATCCGGGACAGATTGACTTCCTTTCCTTCCGCATGGTGACGAAAAAAGGCCATATCATCGAAGTGGATGATGCGGCCAGAAAGTTCAGAAATCCCTTCTACGGAGACCTCTACTATGTATACCTCTATAACAGGAAAGACCGGCTGAAAATCAGGGGAAAGGAATAGGGGGCTCCTAAGCTGGTGATGGGGCTGTAAAGAAATACATGAATGACACAGATACTACTCGGCCCCGTTATTTCGACAGGGGGAGCGGGGGGGGAGATACCTCACTCCTCCAATGATAAAAATGATGCCTCGCACCCCGTCATTTCGACCGAAGCGGAGGGGAGTGGAGAAATCTCATGCCCCATGGTACAGGGTGCATGGCGGCAGGACAGGAAATTTCTCAGCTCAGAGTTTCGAGAGCCCCCGGTCCCCCCCATGCCGGCAGGTTCCTCCGCTCGGGATGACCAATGGACCTGCATCTTGCCATCAGAAAATCGTTATGGAAAAAAGGGCTGTGAAGAAATGATTTGCATGTCTTCACGGTCTTTTTTGGTGGGAGAAATTCCATGGGGCTGCGAAGTGATGGCACACCACGGAAGTTTCCTGCCCATCCCGTCACATCCATGCCTTTGGGGCATAAATCTGTGTAAAAACAAGGTATTGGATAGGAAGAAAGCCTTTTCCTATAATAAGGAGAAAGGGTAAAAGTACTACTCTGGAATAAAAGGGTTGTGGATTGAAACAGGAGGTTTACTATGTGGAAAAAAGTAGTCATGGGAGTGGCAGTGGCAGCAGCGGCCCTGACAATGAGTGCCTGCGGCGGCGCCTCTCAGGGAAGCAGCTCATCAGGAGAAGCAGTGCCCCAGGGAAAGTCCATTGTGGTGTACTATTCCGCCAGCGGCCATACGAAGCAGGCGGCGAAAACCATTGCCAAAGAGACAGGCAGTGATCTTTATGCCATTACGCCAAAGGTGCCTTATACGGAAGCAGACCTGGATTACAATAACAGCAGCAGCCGGGTGTCCATGGAACATAAAGACAGCTCCATCCGTCCGGAATATACAGGCGATGCAGCCAACTGGGATGATTACCGGGTGGTGTACCTGGGATATCCCATCTGGTGGGGCGAGGCGCCGGCCATTGTATATACCTTCACGGAACATCACAGCTTTGAAGGCAAAACAGTGATTCCCTTTGCTACCTCCTACAGCAGTCCCCTGGGAGACAGCGGGGAAAACCTGGCCCGGGCTGCCAAAACAGGCACCTGGCTTCCCGGCGAATGCTTCACCGGCGGCGGGAAAACCGATGATGTGCTCGGGTGGATTCATTCGTTGAAGAAATAAGAAAGACGCACCCCATGAACAAAGAAGAAATCAGAAAAGCACTGGAAGGAAAAGGCGCCGTCATGGAAATAGGAAGCCCCAACGACGGGTATGCCCGCTTTTTCACCGGCAGAAGCTGGCTTGCCAACCTGTCTGAAGACAAAGATATTCCCGTGTACAACGTGACCTTTGAAAACGGCGCCCACACTCACTGGCACATCCATCACGGTACCAGCCAGGTGCTGATTGTGGTATCGGGGAAGGGGTACCTGCAGTATGAAGGGCAGGCGCCCCGGCAGTTTCATCCCGGAGACGTGGTGACCATCCCGCCGGAAGTTAAACACTGGCACGGCGCCGTTCCGGGCTGTCATTTCCAGCACATTTCCCTTTCCAGAGATGGAGAAGGGGTATCCAATGAATGGCTTGAGCCGGTGGACGAAAAAGGATTTGAGAAATTATGAAATGGAATAGGAAAAAGGTACTTTCTGCTTTCATTGCTGTCATCATGGTCATGGCCGGCATGGAAGTTTCTGCAGAAGCGACGAAAGGAGAACCTATGACAAAGAAAATCGTACAGACCGCAGGCAGGGACGTGCTGGGACAGACGGCTCCCGACTTTGCCCGCTACAATGATGACATTCTCTTCGGAGAAGTATGGAACAAGCAGGATGCACTTTCCGTGAAGCAGCGCTGCCTGATTACGGTCATATCCCTGGTGAGCCAGGGCATCACCGATTCTTCCCTCAAGTACCACATCCAGAATGCCCAAAACAATGGCGTCACCCTGGAAGAAATGGCGGACACCCTGACCCAGGTGGCCTTCTACGCCGGCTGGCCCAAAGCCTGGGCTGCTTTTCGACTGGTGAAGGAAGTCTATGAAGTGCCATAAACCATGATTCCCGGGCGCCGGGGCAGGCGTCAAATCATGATTTGCAAAAAGATGACAGTTTCTTACTCCTTCATGGACTGTCGTGATCGTGATGATATAATAAAGGCGTCGGCGAAGAGCCGGCGCCTTATGTATATGATGGCAAAGGGGGAAGGACAATGAAGAAAATGGATATGCTCCATGGCTCCATCGCAGACAAGACCTGGTCCTTTGCGCTGCTGCTGGCTATGACAGGCATCTGCCAGCAGCTTTTTAATGCAGCGGACATCCTCATTATGGGCCGCTTTGTAGGAAAAAGCGCCATGGCCGCCGTGGGGAGCAATGGGCCCGTGGTAGGCATCATTGTGACCCTCTTCATCGGCATCTCCCTTGGCGCCAATGTGGTAATTTCCCAGCTTACCGGCCGAAAGGACCGGCAGGGCGTGACCAGGGCCGTACATACCGCCATCCTTTCTTCCCTCATGGGCGGCCTTATCATGATGGCAGTGGGGGAAATGGCAGCATCGCCCCTGATGGACCTTCTTTCCGTACCGGCGGAAGTGCGGCCCCTGTCCCTCCGCTACCTGCGCATCATGTTCCTGGCCCTGCCGGGCATACTGATGTACAACTTCACCTCCGCCATCTTCAGGAGCCAGGGAGATACCAGGACTCCCTTCCTGTGCCTTTTCATTTCCGGCATTGTGAAGGTGGCCTCCAGCCTGTTCTTCGTCCTGGGCCTCCACATGGATGCAGACGGCGCAGCGGCCTCCACCGTATGCTCCACACTTCTGAGCAGTTTCATGCTCCTTGCCCTTCTGTCCCATACCTCCCTTTCTGTCCACCTGTCCCTGAAGGAAGCGGCTTTCGACCTGTCCATGCTGAAGAAAATCCTCTCCGTAGGCATGCCAGCCGGCGTCCAGGGCGCTGTTTTCAGCCTTTCCAACATTGTCATCCAGTCTGCCATCAACAGCCTGGGCACAGAAGTGATGGCCGCCTCGGCGGCAGCCTTCAACCTGGAAATCATTGCCTACTACGTCATCAATGCCTTCGGTCAGGCCTGCACCACCTTCACCGGCCAGAACTACGGTGCCGGGCTCCTTTCCCGCTGCCGGAAAATCTTTCGCATCACCTTCCTTCAGGGCTTTTGTGCCATGGCGGCGGTGTGCGGCCTCATCCTTTTCCTGGGCAGGCCCCTCCTTTCCATTTTCAGCACCGACAGGGGTGTCATTGACTTGGGCTATATCCGGCTGGCCTATATTCTGGGCGCCGAAGTGCTGGACCTTGTCATCGAAATGGTATCCGGCTTCCTCCGGGGCTTTGGAAAATCCCTGGGCCCCGCCATCATGGTGACCGTCATCATCTGCGGCTCCCGCATTCTCTACGTGGCCACCTTCTTCCAGTGGAGCCCCAGCTTCCATACCCTCATGGCCGTCTACCCTGTAAGCTGGCTGCTCACGGACCTGGGCATGGGAGCTGTCCTTTTCTACTATAGGAAACTCTACATGGCAGAAGATAGGAAAATAGAAATATAGAGACCCTCCCTGCCTTCATAGGGTATAATACATAAAAAGGAGGATACTGCTATGGAAATGGAACATCGAGCCATGCGAAGGAAAGACAGACTGGTGACAGAGGAAGGGGAGATACGCCGCATCCTGGATGCCTGCGGCATCGTGCACCTGGGACTTTATGATAAAGGACGGATTTACGTGGTACCGGTGAATTATTCCTATACCTATGAGGGAGGGAAACTGTCCCTCTTCTTCCACGGCGCCACGGCCGGACTGAAAAGGGAACTCATAGAAAAGGACGGCCGCGCCGGTTTTGAAATGGATACGGGAGAAAAGGTCATTCCCCATGATACCAACCCCGCCCTCTATACCAATGCCTACATGAGCATCATTGGCAGCGGCCATATTTCCATCATCAAAGGGAAGGAAGAAAAGAAAGAAATCCTCACATCCTTCATGAAGCAGATTTCAGGAAAAGACTGGACCATCACCGACGGTATGCTGAAGGGCTGTGAAGTGTACCGCCTGGAGGCCGACGAATTCCAGGCCAAACGGAACTGCCCCGGGAAAAGACAGTGATGGGAGAATACAGCAAAGAAAAAGAGGACGCCCTTCAAAGGGCGCTCTTTTTTATTGCGCCTTCCCTTCTTTTTACGCTCTCGATTTCCATTTATTTTTTTCAAGATTTCCCGGGCCTTAAGTGGTATAATAAAAATGTGTGAGTATGTGTAAAAACGATTCACCTATATAGATTTCTTAACATTTCCCGTGATTCATCACCAAGGAGGCAGATGGAGTGGAAACGAAACGTGATTTTATTTGGAAAATGGGCGGCCAGCAGGGGCAGGGCGTAGAGTCCTGCGGCGAAATCCTGGGCCGTGTGCTGGCACAGGAAGGCTATTCCCTTTTCAGCCAGCGTCTTTTTGCATCCCGTATTAAAGGCGGTCATACAACCATTGCTCTTCGCATTGCCACAAAGGAAGTGGCTACCATTGGCGAGCATGTAGACTGTCTGGTAGCCCTGGACCAGGAGACCATCGATCTCCACGGCAGAGAAGTGCCGGAAGGGGGCGTCATCATTGCTGACGATGCTTTCCATCCGAAATTTGAAGCCCACAGCGGCCGCATCGTGCTGGCTCTTCCTATTACGGAACTGGCCAAAAAGTACGGCAGCCTGCAGATGAAGAATATTGCAGCCCTGGGCATGAGCGCCGGCGTGCTGGGATTCCCGGAAAACCCCTTCTACGGTTTCATTGCAGACCGCTTTGCCAAGAAGGGCGAAGACATCATTACGAAGAACAAGGAAATCTTCAAGGAAGGCTATGATACCGCCATTGCTGCCATGCACGGCGTAGAACTGGGAAAACTGGCTACCCCGCCGAAGAAAGACCAGCTCTACCTTCTGGGCAACGAAGCTGCTGCGCTGGGCGCCATTTCCGCCGGATCCCGTTTCATGGCATCCTACCCCATTACCCCCGCTTCTGAAATCATGGAATACATGATTAAAGTGGTTCATAAAATCCATGGCACCGTGGTGCAGACAGAAGACGAACTGTCCTCCTGCATGATGGCCATGGGTGCCGGCTATGCCGGTGTCCGTGCCTTCACTGCCACCTCCGGTCCCGGGCTCTCCCTCATGGCGGAATCCATTTCCATGGCAGCCATGGCAGAAATCCCGGTGGTCATCATCGATGTTATGCGTGCCGGCCCATCCACCGGCATGGCCACCAAGGTAGAACAGAGCGACATCCGCTATGCCATTGCCTCGGGCCACGGCGATGCGGAAAAAATCGTGCTGGCCGCTTCCTCCATTGAAGACTGCTACTACATTACCCAGGAAGCCTTCAACCTGGCCGAAGAATTCCAGACCCCCGTCATCGTGCTCTCGGACCTGCAGTTCGGTATGTGCAAACAGTCCGTACCGGCCTTTGACCTGAACCGCGTAGGCATCCACCGCGGCAAACTTCTCACCGAAGGCCTGCCGGAACTGGATACAAAGAAGAAAGCCTACTTCCACCGCTTTGAAGACAGCGAAGACGGCATTTCCCCAAGAACCATTCCCGGCGTGAAGAACGGCATGTTCCTTTCCACCGGCCTGGAACACAACGTATTCGGCAAGCCTGCTGAAGGCCAGGCCGACCGCGTCATGGAAATGGAAAAACGGCACCGGAAATTTGCAGCCGTTCCCAATGCAGTGAAACCCTTCCATGTAACCCATGAAGACACAGACACCGACCTTCTCCTCATCGGCATTACCTCCACCAATGGAGCCCTGGAAGAAGCAGTAGAAGAACTGGAAGCAGAAGGAAAGAAAGTGAACCACCTCCAGCTCCGTCTCCTTTCTCCCTTCCCCACCGAAGCCCTCCGTCCCTATGTGGAAGGCGCAAAGAAAGTTCTCATCGTAGAAGAAGACCTGACAGCCCAGCTCCGTGAACTCTTTGCCATTCACTTCGACTGTCATGACAAACTGCTGTCCCTTCTCCAGTACGACGGCACACCCTTTACCACTTCTACCATTGTGAACAAAGCCAAGGAGGTTTTCTGATTATGGCTTCACCGAGAGACTATAAAAATACCATCGTACCAAACTGGTGCCCCGGCTGCGGCGACTACGGCATCCAGAATGCCATTTCCGCCGTATGTGCTAAAAAAGGCTGGGCCAATGAAGAAATCACCCTGATTTCCGGCATCGGCTGCTCCTCCCGTATCGGCGGCTACCAGTACTGCTACGGCGCCCACACCACCCACGGCAGGGCCCTTCCCTTCGCCCAGGGCATCAAATGCGCCAACAAAGACACCCACCTCATCGTATGTTCCGGCGACGGCGACTCCTACGCCATCGGCCTCGGCCATGCCATGCATGCCATGAAGAGAAATATGGATATTACTTATCTGGTCTTCGACAACCAGGTCTACGGACTCACCAAAGGCCAGACTTCACCGGCTTCCTCCAAAGGCTTCGTCACCAAGACCACGCCGGATGGAAACCCCCTGACCCCGCTGGCCGTACCGGCCATGGCCATTGCCGCAGGCGCCACCTTCGTGGCCCAGGCCTATGCCATTGACGGCAGAAACCTGGTGGACATCATCGAAAAAGCAGTGGACCACAAAGGATTCTCCTATGTGAACATCTTCACCCCCTGCGTCACCTTCAACCACATGAACACCGTCCAGTGGTACAACGAACACCTGAAAAAGATTTCCGATGTCCGTGAAACCTACGACCCCTCCAGCAAAGCCGAAGCCTTCCACCTTCTGGCGGAAACAGACAGCCTGGTCACCGGCGTCATTTATGAAGAAAAAGAAGGCGTCCCCTTCGGAGACATCGTTCCCTCCAAAGACGTACGGCTCATCGACCACGTAGAAAAGCCTTCCGAAGCACTCTTCGAAGACCTCTGCAAAGAATTCAGATAATCTCCATTGCCTGGCCCCGGGCCAAGCCTTTCTGGAGACATTTCAACGGCGGCTGGGCCGCCAAAAAGGAGCAGGACTATTATGGCATCTGATCGAATGATGGAATATTACTACTCCATGGGGCAGGACTGCCTTCATATGGGGGATATGGATGAGGCAGTCACATACTTCAGGAAAGCAGCCAATATGGGTGCCAGGGAAGCAGCCTATGAAATCTTCGTCCTGGGCCGCCAATGGGAAAAAGGCGACGGCCTGGACAAAGACGAAAGCAAAGCAGAAAACTGCTACAAAATCAGCGTGGACTACGGCATCGAAGAAGCAGGCCTGGCGCTGGGCAAACTCTACCTCCGCGGCATTAACGGCAACAAACCGAATCCCCGGAAGGCCAGAAGAATGCTGGAGCACTGCTCCGACGAAGGCAGCGCCGAAGCCGCCTCCCTTCTGGGTAAAATCTACGACGAAGGCATTATGGGCAAAGTCAACCAGGACCGAGCCTTCCGCTACTACCTTCTGGCAGCAGAAAGAGGCGATACCAGCGCCATGCTCATGACCGGCATGTTCTATGCCCAGGGCAGCAGTACCCAGAAAGACCTGGCTGCGGCTGAAATGTGGATACGGAAAGGCCGGGACGAAGGAAATCCTGACGGAGACATGACCCTCCGGGGCTTTCTTTCCGTAGCCTGCGGCGAATACATTACCGGCGCCGCCGGCAGCGTGGACCCCGCCAAGGCCTGGCACATGGCAGAAGAGGCAGAAGCTCTGGGCGATAAAGAAGCCTTCCTCCGCCTGGGCCTTGCCTTCACGCACAGCGGCACCAAAGACCATGCCGCGAAAGCCTTTGAATGCTACAAACGGGCTGCCCGAAACAGCATCCCTGCTGCCTGGGCCGCCCTGGGACTCTGCTACGAAGCAGGCATCGGCGTAGAGGAGGACATTGAGGAAGCAGTGAAACTCTACAAAAAAGCCGCAGAAAAAGGCGACCCCTTCGCCATGGCCCACTACGGCTATGCCCTGGCCAACGGGGAAGGCATAGAAAAAGACGAAAAAGCCGCCATGAGCTGGCTTATCAAAGCCTCCATGAAAGGCGACATGGGCGCCATCCACATTCTCAAAGAAGACTACAACTACGAACTCCGATAAGCAGGAACAAAAAAAGACCGGCCAGGGCCGGTCTTTTTGTATGTCTTTATTCAGGTTAATAACAGTAAGCAGTTCCCCTCATAATCATCTCGAGGGGCACGCGCCGGCATCAGGGGGAAAAAAAGACTTCAGGTCTAATGAAACTCTGAGCCTAGAGATCTCCTGCCACTATGCGGCCCGCCGTCACCGTCATCTCGAGCGGGGCTGCGTGCCGGTATAGGGGCAGACGGGAACCGCTCCGATGATACTCTGAGTCGAGAGATCTCCCGCCGTAATGCTGACCGTACCATCAGAGGGGGAGATTTCTCCACTCCGCGCCGACCGTCGAAATGACGGAGGTGGGGGCAACGTTTTTGTCATTCGCCCCCTTCTGAAATGACGATAGGGGTGCCCGCTGCCACCGTCATCTCGAGCGGGGGTGCGTGCCGGTATAGGGGCAGACGGAAACCGCTCCGATGATACTCTGAGCCTGAAGATCTCCTGCCTCAATGCTTCATGTACCATTGAGAAGTAAGATTTCTCCACTCTGTGGAGACTCTGCATAGAGTCTCCAAGTCAGCCGAAGTTGGCCTCTAGCCTGCACAATAAGAGGCTTTCCTATTGGCGGCTGACCGGCTTTCGTCGAAATGACGGAGGTGGGGGGCAGCGTTTCTGTCAATTGCTTCTTTTTGAAATGCCACTCTGCGGCGCCGGCAAAGGAGCCCCCTTACTTCCTGTCGAAGAACTTCACCATATCCTGGGGGATATCTTTCTTCCGCAGTATGGCCGGCAGGTCGCCCTGGTCCAGAAACGTTCCCTTTTCAGAAAGAAGGGTATCCATGTAGGAGGCCGCCGCCAGCTTGTCCTCCTTATCCTTCACATCGGCCTTCAGCTGCTCCACGTGGCTCCGAAGGAGCGCCTCCCGCTGCGGGCGGGTGGCCGGCCCCTGGAGGTAGAGGGAGAGGAAATGGCTGATTTCCTGAATGGACATATCCACATTCCGGAAGAATTGGATGAGCCGGAGCAGGGCGATGTCCCGGTCTGTGAAGATACGGACGCCGCCTACGCTCCTTCTTACAAACTGCAGCAGTCCCTTCTTGTCATAAAAGCGGAGCGTGGTGGCCGGAATGCCGGTGATGTCCACCACGTCCTTCATAGTATATAAACGCTCTGCCATAGGATTACCTCGATCATCATTTTCTTACAAAAAAACTGTGGCAGAGATACCGCATGACGCAGTTCCCTCCTCCAACAGTAACCTAAGTATAGCCCATAGAGCAGAGAGCATGTAAATAGTACATCGGGGGGGGTAATAGAGTATGCTATTTATGAAATTTATAAAGAAGAGTGTAATATTTTAACCGCAGCCTCGGAGAAACCAGATAAAATTTTTTTATATTGACCGGGAGCCATTTTTTATATCCAGCAGGAAATACGGAAAAACATGGGAAAAATGGATACTTAGAGTAAGGTACATAGAGTCATACCATAGAGCAGAGTCCGGTTATTGCGGCATTTTTTCGGAAATGGTACCGTAAATACAGCCACGGAAGAGCGGCCCCTCTTCCATGGTGGAAGGATAGTAAGAGAAAAAAGCAGGCAGAGGAAACACGGTCACTCGCGCAGACGCTTTTCATCTGAACTCCTGAACAACAAAAGGGCTCGGTTTTCTCTATTGTTTATTTCAAAGGAGCGAAGAACTATGAAAAAGATTCTCGCAATCGCTGCTGCTGCAGCACTGACTGCTGGCGTTTCCGCTTTCGCAGCAAATCCATTCTCCGATGTTTCCACTGATGACTGGGCTTACCAGGCAGTATCCGACCTCTCCGACCAGGGCGTTGTAGAAGGCTATCCGGATGGCACCTTCAAAGGTGAAAGAAACATTACCCGTTATGAACTGGCTCAGATCATTGCCCGTCTCATGGCAAAAGAAGACCAGCTGAACGCTGAACAGCGTGCAACCCTTGACAAACTGGCTGGCGAATACGCTGACGAACTGGCTAACCTGGGCGTTCGCGTTTCCAACCTGGAAAAGAAAGTCGGCAACCTCTACTGGTCCGGCGATGCTCGTATGCGTTATCAGGATAAGACTCTTGATAAGGCAGATAGCTGGAATGGCCGTATTCGTATTAACGTACGTGGCCAGGTTAATGATTCCACCTACGTACAGGGCCGTTTCCTGAATGAAATGAACTTCAAAGATTCTGCATCCAGCGACACCTCCATGGATCAGTTGTATGTAAACCATAACTTTGGCAAAGACTTCTCCGTACGCCTTGGCCGTCAGCCCATTTCCTTTGGTAACCAGGCAGGCTGGCTCGCAAATACTCATGATGGTTATGATGGAGCACAGGCTGCTTACAACAATGGCAAACTGTCCCTGACCACCGGCTATGGCCAGTTCAATGATTCCTATGTAAAGGATGGAACAACCTACGCTGATTTCTATGGCTGGAACAAAGATGACAACAAAGCTGATTTCTACTTCGCACGCGGCGCCTATGACTTCGACTTTGCTAAACTGGGCGTAGACTACATCTCCTTCCAGGACAACGTTGTTAACACTAAGGGCCTTAACTTCAAACCGGAACTTCTGGGCGTTAACCTGAATATTCCTGTTCAGCAGTTCAACGTGTTCGGTGAATACTGGAAGAACACCACTGCTCCGGACGCTCTGGAAGATACCGCTTGGAATGCAGGCCTTGGCTATGGCGCAGCTAACTGGAAGAAACCGGGCACCTGGGATCTCTCCGTTGCATATAACAACGTAGGCAATGGCGTATACTTCGGCGGCACCGGCTGGCAGACCAACATCCTTGATGCAGTAGCAAATGCTAAGAAGCTGAAATTCTGGAACGCTATGGGCGATGTAACCCTGGCTAAGAACGTACAGCTCCATGCTGAATATGCATTCGCAGCTGACGCTGATCAGGGCGAAGATCCGGACGATGCTTGGACCGTTTCCCTGAACTACAAATTCTAATTTCTGAAAAGAAAAGAGAATCTAGTTTCATACAAAAAAGAAGCTCTCGAAAGAGGGCTTCTTTTTTTATGCCTTTATTTAGGTTCCATGACCGTCAGGGGCCGCCCCCCATGGTCATCTCGAGCGGGGCTGCGTGTCGGTATGGGGCAGATGGAAAACGCTCCGATGATACTCTGAGCCGAGAGATCTCCCACCGTAATGCCACCTGTACTATCAGAGGGAGAGATTTCTCCACTCCGCTGCGCTTTCGTCGAAATGACGGGAGTGGCGCTCGCCAACATCGTCATCTCGAGCGGAGGTACGTGCCGGTATGGGAGACAGACGGGAATCGATCTGATGATACTCTGAGTCGAGAGATCTCCTGCCGTAATGCCGCCCGTACCATCAGAGGAAGGAGATTTCTCCACTCTGTGGAGACTCTGCATAGAGTCTCCAAGTCAGCCGAAGTTGGCCTCTAGCCTGCACAATAAGAGGCTTTCCTATTGGCGGCTGACCGGCTTTCGTCGAAATGACGGAGGGCGCAGACCGGCTTTTTTTAAAATCTGCGGCGAAGCCGCCACCACCACCCTTTGAATCCTCTGAACCTTATGAACCCTATGAACCCTCACACAGAAGGTGTGTCCACTGGTGCTCGCCAACATCGTCATCTCGAGCGGAGGTACGTGCCGGTATGGGAGACAGACGGGAACCGCTCCCATGATACTCTGAGTCGAGAGATCTCCCACAGTAATGCCGCCCGTACCATCAGAGGGGGAGATTTCTCCACTCCGCTTCGCTTCGGTCGAAATGACGATAGGGGGTCCGCCAGCACCGTCATCTCGAGCGGGGGATTTATGAGAAGATTGTCTCGCGGTGTTTAATTCTGCCCTCTGCATAGGGGTGGCAAGCGAACACGAGTCACACCAGCGAACATATTTTGCACTACGCGAACTGGATTTGTAAGGGAGCATCAGCGACCCGAAAATCCAGTGAGTCAGTGA
>ERZ1023650.151-NODE-151-length-14455-cov-25.944306_pt1 | contig 14455 bp, 14 predicted proteins | sample MGYA00380337_ERZ1023650 | MGnify/ENA primary metagenome ERZ1023650 (study PRJEB33179, sample SAMN07449042) | human gut metagenome | biome: Human-gut; feature: Human associated habitat; material: Faeces | host: Homo sapiens | place: India:Kasaragod | collected...
GTTTTTTATGCCTGATTTTTTTAGTTTTGTGTCCAATTTTTGTTGACAAGTGCAGGGCCCGTTGGAAATGCACCCCTTCTGCCTGCGGCATCTCCCCCGGCGAGGGAGATTTGCGCTACGCTTACTTTAGTGCTGACTTAAACAGCTCAACCCATAGCGGAGAATAAAGTCCCCCCAGGGTGGTTGTATGGTTTTTATCATATAATTTGGCGCCTTTTATAATTTAGAGGCGCCTACCACAACCCTCAGCGGCAGAGCCGCTGTCAAACTTAAGAACCCTCGGGGCGATAGCCCCGTCAAACTTTAGAACCTTCAAGCCCCATAGGGCGTCAGGGCGGTTGCCTCACAGGCCGAAGATTTTCTTGAATCCTTTGAGCAGCGGATTCTTTGTCCGCTCATTCCACCGGGAATCGATGAAATCCTCGGGCCGCCTGAATCCGATATTGTAGGCAAAGTACATGGCGTGGCTCACTGTATTGATATAGGCCGCCGTTTCCTGGAGGAGGAAATTCCGGTCCCGTTCAGAGAGGGTAAACCGGTCTGCCTGGCAGAATTCATCTAACAGCAGATTAATCCGGTCTCCAAAACTTTCATCTTCCATGCGGTCGCCGATGTAGGAAGTGAAATTGGGGTAGTAGCGGTAGTAGTGTTCCTTCCGTTTCGGATCGAAAATCGCCCACTGCCGCATGAACATATTGATTTTCAGATAGAGCCGCTGGTTCATGATGAAATCCTCATCCGCCAGGAAATGGATGGCCCTGGCAGTGCGGATGAGCCGCATCACGGGGCGGCTTTTCATGACGCCTTTATAAATGGAGTCCCGGAGCTTTCTGTCCTGATACATATAGGACCCGAAGAAGGAAAGCACCATGGCCCGGAAAACAATGTAATGGTAAAAGAAACGGGCCCCCGCAGGCGTTAGTTTCTTCTTTGCCATGTAGGGCGTCACCTCTGACAGGGGCATGAGGATTTGCGCGCTTTCCGTCACCAGTCCCCCCTCCTCCATGCCCAGGTTCTCGCAGATGCACTGAAGAAGAAGGAAAGGCAGCTTCAATGCGGTGGTATCGTGGAAATCGGGATTGCAGAAGGACAGGGCATCCATGAAAGAAGCACTTTCTTCCTTCACCCTGGCCATGTACTCCTCTGTTTCCTTCATCAGATAGTCTGTCAGCGGCGAAAGGGATACCCCCGTTTCTGCAGACAGATAGGTAATGAGAGGAATCACCATGCCGCTTGCCATGGCAAAAGGAGACTTGAAGGGCAGAAGGGCGCGGCGCACATTGTCAAACTCACCGCTGAAGGAGCGGGTAATGTCAAAATCCAGACTGTCCTTCACCGTTTCCGCCAGGAAATCAGAACACCTGCTGTCCGATTTCACCATAAGAGAAGCCAGCTCCAGCCGGAAATAGACGTACTTCCGAATGACGCTGTTCCGTACCTTTTTGTTTTCAGCCCAGGGCAGATTCTTCTTCCGGGCCATAGCCGTCACCGCCCGGTCCACCGTCATGTCAGGAACTGCAAAGCTCTGGCAGGCCAGGGGATAAAACCGGCCGGTCATGTGGGAAAGCAGGAGATGGATAATCTTTTTCTTCTCCTCGGTCATCTGTTCATCATGCATGAAGGACACCTTCTCTCGGGGAAACGAAAAGGGAATTTTTCTTTATTATACACCAGACAGAGGGAAAAGGAGCGCGGCTCCGCCCGGAGGGTTCTAAAGGTTCTTAAGTTTGACGGCCCTTTGGGCCGAGGGTTGTGGATTGCCCTTCGGGCAATGCTTATAAAGTCAGCGTTACGGATTAACCGATCTGCATCATACGTCATGAAAAGCATTCTGCTGATTGGCTCGCTGCGCTCGCCTCCCCCTATCCGGCTGCGCCACTGGACACACCTTCGGTGTGAGGGTTCAGAAGGTTCAGAAGGTTCAAAAGGAAAGGTTCTTAGGATTGACCGGCCCCATGGGCCGGAGGGTTCTAAAGTTTGACGGGGCCTTCGGCCCCAAGGGTTGTGGATTGCCCTTCGGGCAATACTTATAAAGTCAGCGTTACGGGATGACCTTGCTGTACCATATGGCATGATAAGCATTCTGCTGTGGAAAACCATACAACCGCGCCTGCGGAGCGAGGTCGGTCTGTTTTCCCTCGGGCGAAAGCCCGGTTGTAAAGGTTTTATCATAAGAGGGCGCCTTCTATAAATGTAAGGCGCCCACAACAACCCTCAGCGGCAGAGCCGCTGTCAAACTTAAGAACCCTCGGGGCGAGAGCCCCGTCAAACTTTAGAACCCTCACGCCCGCAGGGCGTATCCATAAGGCGCCATCAACCCTCGCGGCGAAAGACCACGGTCGGCCGACTAAATGGAAGGCCCTTTTATGGGCAGGCTAAGGGCCAACTTCGGCCGACTTGCACATCCTATGCAGGATGTGCACATCAACCTTCGGGAATACTGGAAAGCACCGCCCAAGTCCCGGTCCCGGTCCCGATCACGACCGCGCCGAAAGGCGCCTGCACCCTCAAGCCCGTCGGGGCTTGTCCATCAAATCAAAAAGCACCGCTTCCGCGGTGCTTTTGCCTATATTTATCCCTTATGATGTTCAATGGCTGCTTTCACCAGTCCCACGAAGAGGGGATGGGGGCGGTTGGGGCGGCTCTTGAATTCCGGATGAGCCTGGGTGGCTTCGAAGTAGGGATGGTCTTTCAGTTCGATGGTTTCTACCAGACGTCCATCAGGGCTGGTGCCGCAGATGGAGAGGCCTGCTTTTTCCAGTTCCGGACGGAGGGCGTTGGATACTTCGTATCTATGACGATGTCTTTCGTATACGATTTCCTGGCCGCCGTAGAGTTCCCGGGCTTTGGATCCTTCGGTGAGTTTGCAGGGGTAGATGCCGAGGCGCATGGTGCCGCCTTTTTCGGTGACGTCTTCCTGGTCAGGCATAAGGTCGATGACTGGGTACGGGGTTTCTGCGTCGAATTCAGTGGAGTTGGCGTCCTTCATGCCGCATACGTCACGGGCGAATTCGATGACAGCGCACTGCATGCCCAGGCAGAGACCCAGGAAGGGGATGTTGTTGGTGCGGGCGTACTTAATGGTTTCGATTTTCCCTTCTACGCCGCGGTAGCCGAAGCCTCCGGGCACTACGATGCCGTCGATGCCTTTGAATACTTCGCGAAGGTCCGGTTTTTCTTCTTCCAGTACTTCGGAGTTAATCCAGTGGATGTTGACTTTGGTGCCGAAGGCGTAGCCTGCATGGGAGAGGGCTTCCACTACGGAGAGGTAGGCGTCGTGGAGTTCCACGTACTTGCCTACCAGGGCGATGTCCACTTCTTTGTCAGCGGACAGGATGCGGCCCACCATGGCTTTCCAGTCGTCCATGTCGCAAGGGCTGTCGTCCAGTCCCAGTTTTTCCAGGGCAATGCGGTCCAGTCCTTCTTTCTGGAGAAGGAGGGGCACTTCGTAAATGCTCTGGGCGGTAAGGTTGTTAATGACTGCATTCGGTTCCACGTCGCAGAAGAGGGCGATTTTCCGTTTCATATCGTCCGGCAGTTCCTTCACAGTGCGGCATACGATAATGTCCGGCTGAATGCCGATGGAGCGCAGTTCCTTGACGGAGTGCTGGGTAGGCTTGGATTTCAGTTCATCTGCCGCTTCGATGTAGGGCACCAGGGTGACATGGATATAGAGCACATCGTTCCGGTTCGGTACGTCTTTCTTCACCTGACGGATGGCTTCCAGGAAGGGCAGGGATTCGATGTCCCCTACGGTGCCGCCGATTTCGGTGATTACGATGTCGGCGTTGTCGTTTCTGCCTACCCGGAGTACCCGGTCTTTGATTTCATTGGTAATATGGGGAATGACCTGGATGGTGGATCCCAGGTATTCGCCTTTTCTTTCCTTATTGATGACGGACTGGTATACTTTGCCGGTGGTGACGTTGGAGGCTTTGGACAGGTTCTCATCAATGAATCGTTCATAGTGGCCCAGGTCCAGGTCTGTTTCCGCACCGTCGTCGGTGACGAAGACTTCGCCATGCTGGTAGGGGCTCATGGTGCCCGGGTCAATATTGATGTAGGGATCGAATTTCTGGATGGTAACCTTGTATCCTCTGTTCTTCAGAAGTCTTCCCAGGGATGCGGCGGTAATGCCTTTGCCCAGGGACGAAACAACGCCGCCGGTTACGAAGATATATTTAGTCATGGGACCTCCTTATGAAATGATTGATGCAATGGAAAGAAAATCTATCACATATGATCCGGTGCCGTAACCCCCAGAATGTGAAGGGCATGGACCAGGATATACTGTACGGCTGTAATGAGGCCCAGTCTGGCCTGCGTGGTTTCGCTGTCTACGCCCAGGATCCGGCATTCTCTGTAGAAATGATGGAAAAGGGCAGCCAGTTCATAGGCATATTTGGCAATACGCTGGGGTGCTCTTTCCGCTGCGGCGCCGGCCACGAGCTGATGGTAGTTTTCCATCTTCTTGATGAGATCCAGTTCGCATTCTTCGGTGAGTTTTGTGAAATCCGTATGTCCAAAGGTGCTGTCCCAGGATACGCCGGCTTCTCTGGCCTGGTTGAACAGGCTGTGAATACGGGCATTGGCATACTGGATGTAGTATACCGGGTTTTCATTGGAATGTTTCTTGGCCAGATCGATATCGAAATCCATCTGGGAATCCAGGGTTCTGGCGCAGAAGAAATAGCGGGCTGCGTCGGTGCCTACTTCATCCATCAGTTCCCGCAGGGTCACAGCCTCGCCGGTCCGTTTGGACATTTTCACCGGCTTCCCGTCCCGAAGGAGGGTAACCATCTGGAGAAGCATGATTTCAAAATCATCGGGATTGTAGCCCAGGAACTTCATAGCCGTTTTCAGGCGGATAATGTATCCGTGGTGGTCAGCGCCCCAGATATCGATGAGTTTATTGTAGCCCCGATGAATCTTATTTCCTACATAGGCGATATCGGAGCAGAAGTAGGTGGGCACGCCGTTGGTACGAATCACCACCCGGTCCTTGTCATCGCCGTTTTTCGTGGTACGGAGCCACAGGGCGCCGTCCTTTTCATACATATTGTCTTCATCTTTCAGCACTTTGAGCGCTGCGTTCACCTGGTCCGGATAGAGGGACTTTTCGGAGAACCAGTTGTCAAAGTCCACGTTGAAATCATGAAGGTCTTTTTTCAGGGCAGCCAGTTTTTCTTTCAGTCCCAGTTCCTTGAAAATGGAAAGCCTTTCCTTTTCATCCATGTCCAGGTATTTCTTTCCGTCCCTTTCCAGAATATGGCGGGCGGTTTCCACAATATCCTGGCCATGGTAGCCGTCGTCCGGGATTTCGGCATCAATGCCGTTCAGCTGGAGGTAGCGGGCATTGATGGATTCGGCCAGATGGTCGATCTGATTGCCTGCATCGTTCACATAGTATTCTGACAGCACATCATAGCCGGCGGCCCGAAGCAGGTTCACCAGGGCAGAACCGTAAGCAGCGCCCCGGGCATGGCCGATATGAAGGGGGCCTGTGGGATTGGCGGAAACGTATTCCACCAGAATCCGGTCTTTCCTGTCCTTCGGCAGATCGCCATAGGAAGGGCCGGCTGCCAGGATATTCTTCAATTCGGTGTACACCGTATCCTTGGCCAGGAAGAAATTGATAAATCCGGCGCCGGCAATATCCATGCGGGACACCAGCGGTGTATCCATATGTTTCACAATCACATCTGCAATCATGCGGGGTGCCTTATGAGCTGTCCTGGCCCACTGCATGGCTGCATTGGTGGAATAATCGCCGAAATCCTTTTCCTTCGGGACTTCCAGCCGCTGCACCGGAGCATAATCTCCCTCCGGCAGCTCCCCTGCCGCCACAGCGGCATCCTTTGCCTTTTCAATGAGTTCTTTCAGTTCTTCTCTGACTTCCATGAATATTCCGGATCCTCTCGAACATCAACAATAATTTCATTCAAATGGGTAAACAGACCTTCCAGCTCCACATCGTAGAAAAGACGCATGCGCCCTTTCCCATGGACAATGGAATTTTCGATTTCCCTGGTCACCACAGTCACCTTCAGGGCCCCCATGGGCGTCACATAACCTGACTCCGACGGCTTTCCCAGCCGGTACTCCTGGTTCTGCAGGAAACTGCCATCCCGTATGAGATTGACATGATCATCAAAAATACGGAGAGTGGTAGTGGTGCCTTCCATGCCTGCCAGCTTCGTTTCCCGGTAGCTGATGTACTGCATATCCCCCTCTTCTCCGTAAATACCCGGAGTTTCCAGGGAAATGGTCTCATCCTTCCCGTTCTCGTCCCGCTGCAGGGAAGTCACATTGATAATGACATGCTTTTCCAACACTATCGCCTCCCCGGTCTGTAAAATATATACATTATTATATCATAGATAGAGCCCTTCTTTTTCAGAAGAATTCTATAAATACAAGACTACTCATTATACCATGGAAGGAAAGAAAGTGACAAGGGTGGCAGGACGCGCCTGCGGCGCGAGGGTTCAGAGGGTTCAAAGGGGAAGGTTCTTAGGATTGACCGGCCCTATGGGCCGGAGGGTTCGTAAGTTTGACGGGTCCTTCAGCCCCGAGGGTTGTGGATTGCCCTTCGGTGCACAGCGAACACATTTTGAAGGAGCGATAGCGACGCGCAAAATGTAGTGAGTCGTTTCCCCTTTAGGGGACAATGCTTATAAAGTCAGCGTTACGGATTAACCTGTCTGCATCATACGTCATGAAAAGCATTACGTCGATCAGCCACCTCCGGTGGCTTTTCCCCCCTTTGGTGCCTTACGGCACCACCTTCCCCCCCGCGGAGCGGTGGGACAATAAAGCTCTGAAAAGCAGTCCTTTCATAAGTTGCTCACAGCATAACGGAGCTTTATAGTGCCCCCGCTTGCGGGGGCAAGGTGGTGGCGCCAGCCACCAAAGGGGGAAGCCATTACTTGAGCAAAGCGAGGTTGGCCTGTTTTCCGACGCCCACAGGGCGGTCGTAAAGGTTTTTTATAAAGGGCGCCTTCTATAAATGTAAGGCGCCCACAACAACCCTCAGCGGCAGAGCCGCTGTCAAACTTAAGAACCCTCGGAGCCACAGCCCCGTCAAACTTTAGAACCCTCACACCGAAGGCCCTCAAGCCCCACAGGGGCTTGTCCATAAAGCCCCTTCGCCACTTTGCTTTTTCCCTCAAAAACTACTACACTAAAGACAGAAACCACAGAAAGGAAGTGCATCCTATGGATACGACCTGTATGGCGGCAGGGCTCTTCCCCCATCCGCCCATTATGATTCCGGAAATCGGCGGAAAAGAGCTTTCCCGCATGGCTCTCACTGTAAAAACGGAAGAAGAAGCCATGAAGCGCATGGTAGAAAAAGGCATAGACACAGTGGTGATTATTTCTCCCCATAACCTCTGTTTCTATGACGGTCCCGCCCTCTTTCTGGCCCCTTCCATTTCCGGAAACCTCTCCACCTTCGGACGGCCGGACGTGTCCATGACCCTTTCCATAGACCCCATGCTGTCCGAAGCCATTCTGAAAGAAGCAGAGCCCCTCATTCCCCTGCACCGGGTGGATAAGGCGGAAGCCGCCCGATACGGCAAAGCCCTTACCGTGGACTGGGGCACCTTCGTCCCCATGTACTACCTGCTGAAAGCCGGCTTCCAGGGCCGGGCCGTCATGCTCTCCCCCTGCTTCTCCAACTATGAAATCAATGAAATCCTGGGAACCATTGTGGAACGGTCCGCTGCCAAACTGGGTCGGAAAATCGGCGTCATCGCCTCCGGTGATTTATCCCACAAGCTGACGAAAGATTCGCCAAACGGCTATACCCCCAAAGGCATCCTCTTCGACCAGGCCGTCATGGACGCCCTGAAGCGCCGTGACAAGAAACCCCTCACCTCCATGACCCCCGATTTCATCGATGAAATCGCCATGTGCGGCCTGCCGTCGGTATACTTTCTCTTCGGCGTTCTGGGGCATCGGAAAGCCGCCATGCCCTGCTTCTCCCATGAAGGCCCCTTCGGCGTAGGCTACGGCGTGTGCCTCTACCTCCCCGAGAAGGAACCGGAAAAGGAAGAAATTCACGATGAGCGGGTGAAACTGGCCCGGGAAAGCATCCGTTATTTCCTGGACCATGGGAAAATCATGAAAACGCCCCATGACCTTTTGCCGGAACTGAAAAGCCGGGCCGGCGCTTTCGTGTCCCTCCACAAATTCGGCGCCCTTCGGGGATGCATCGGCACCTTCCTTCCCTGCTATGATAATGTGGCGGAAGAAATCATCCACAACGCCAAAGCCGCCGCCTGCGACGACCCCCGCTTCCCGCCTCTGGCGGCCCGGGAACTTTCTGACCTCACCATTTCCGTAGACATCCTTTCCGCGCCAGAGCCGGCCTCCCTGTCCGACCTGGACGCCAAAAAATACGGTGTCATCGTGGAAAAAGGCACCCGTCGGGGCCTCCTCCTGCCGGACCTTGACGGCGTGGACACGCCGGAAGAACAGATCGCCATTGCCAAAAGAAAGGCCGGCATCGGGCCGGAAGAATCGGTCAAACTCTATCGGTTTCGTGTGAAGAGATATTATTGACACACCTTCGGTGTGAAGGTTTAGAGGGTTCATAGGGTTCAAAAGGTTCAGAGGGGAAAGTTCTTAAGATGGATGGGCCTTCGGCCCAAGGGTTCGTAAGTTTGACGGCCTTTCAGGCTGAGAGTTGTGGTGGCGGCTTCGCCGCAGTTTAAAAAAAGGGACCGCATTCCCTCGGGCGAAGCCCGGTTGTTAGGTTTTATCATAAGAGGACGCCTTCTATAAATTTAGAGGCGCCCTACCACAACCCTCACGGCCGCAGGCCGTGTCAAACTTAAGCCCCTTAAGAACCTTCGGCCCATCGGGCCGTCAACCCTCAAGCCCCAAAGGGGCTTGTCCCTAAAGGAGGTTCCTATGGAATGTGAATTATATGACAAAAACGAAAAGGGCATCTGCACCTGCCGTCTCTGCCCCCGCCGCTGCCGGATTCTTCCTTCTCAGAGGGGCTGGTGCCGCACCCGCTGGAACGACCACGGCCTGTTGAAATCACTGACCTACGGGCTGATTACATCTGTTGCCCTGGATCCCATAGAAAAGAAGCCCCTGGCCTATTTCCATCGGGGAAGCTTCATCCTTTCCCTGGGAAGCTGGGGCTGCAATATGAACTGCTCCTTCTGCCAGAATTTTGAAATTTCCCAGGAGGAACCGGAAAGCCGGAAAGTGACGCCGCACCAGGTGCTCCGCCTGGCCAGAGCCCTTACAGCCGAAGGAAATATAGGCGTAGCCTGGACCTATAATGAACCGACCCTGTCCTTTGAATTCATTCGTGACACGGCCCCTCTCATCAAGGAAGCAGGCCTTGTAAACGTGATGGTATCCAACGGCTTCATCAGCGCCGAAGCGTTGGACAGACTTCTTCCCCTTATTGACGCCTGGAACATCGACCTCAAGGGCTGGCAGCCCGATTTCTACGGAACCGTCTGCGGCGCCGCCAGAAATCCGGTGCTGGAAACTATTCGAAGAGCAGCAGAAGTGTCCCATGTGGAACTGACCAACCTGGTCATTCCCGGAGAAAACGATGACCCCGAAGCCTTTGAGGACATGGTCCGCTGGATAGCCTCCCTGAATCCCGCCATGCCCCTCCATATCACCCGCTTCTTCCCCCGCTGGCGCATGACCCGCCTGCCGCCCACACCTGTTTCCACCCTGGTTTCCCTGGGAAACAGGGCCAGGAAATACCTTTCCCGCGTAAGGATAGGAAATGTAACGGACGAAGAACTGGCGGAGTATCACTGGAGAAATTAACGGGGCTGCGCCCCGAGGGTTCTTAAGATGGACCGGTCCTTTGGACCGGAGGGTTCGTAAGTTTGACGGCCTTTCAGGCCGAGGGTTGTGGTATCGCCCTTACGGGCGATGAACATAAAGTCAGCGTTACGGGATTTACTTTCAGTGCCATATGGCATGATAAGCATTCTGCAGTGGAAAACCATATAACTGCGCCTGCGGAGCGAGATCAGCCTGTTTTTCCTCGGGCAAAGCCCGGTTGTCAGGTTTTATCATAAGAGGGCGCCTTCTATAAATGCAAGGCGCCCACAACAACCCTCAGCGGCAGAGCCACTGTCAAACTTAAGAACCCTCGGGGCGATAGCCCCGTCAAACTTTAGAACCTTCAAGCCCGTCAGGGCTTGTCCATAGGGCGTGTCAACCTTCGGGAATACTGGAAAGCACCGCCCCGGCCCCAGCCCCAATCCCATCTCCATTTATCCAAAGAAAGAAGGAAAATTCTATGATTCCAAAAATTCCACCCAAAATCATTGAACATGCCAACGGCGGTAAAGGCCGCATCATTCTCCAGCCCATTGCGGGGCCGGACATACTGAAAGACAAATGCCGGGTCTATGTGAAGGCCACATTGGAAAAGGGCTGCTCCATGGGCGTGCACCAGCACAAAGGAGATGGAGAAATCTATTACATCCTCTCCGGTCACGGTCTGTACACCGACAACGACACCACCTATGAGGTGAAGCCGGGGGATGCCATGTTCTGCCCAAACGGCAGCCGCCACGGGCTGGAAAATACAGGAGAGGAGGACCTGGTTTTCATGGGCCTCATCATTTATGACAACTGAATGGAGCAAACAAAAAGCAGCGTCATCATGACGCTGCTTTTTAAGTGGAATTTTCCCTGTCTTCCAGCCAAAAAGGGGGGAATCCGGTGGCGGCACCCTCACCATTGACTTTCTTTACTTTCTTACGCTGATTCTTTCTCTGATATGATTTCCCTTTTCCGCTTCATCCACCAGGGCCAGGGCATAGTCAGCGTAGGAAATATAACTTTCTCCCTTTTCATTCACTGTGAATTCTTCTCCTGCCAGCACGTAGGAGCCGGTCTTCTTTCCTTCCGGATCAAATTCAGCGGCTGGGCTGATGTAGGTCCATTTCACATCGTTTCTCTTTCGGAGTTCCTCCAGAGCCTTTCCCATGCCGTTGGCCACGGGAAGGTATGCCTTCGGGAAATCGGGGGTTTCGGAAATTGTCATGGTGTGGGTCTGATCGGTGTACAGACTGCCGGCACCGCCTACCACCAGAAGACGGGTCTTTGTACCAGAAAGAATGTCTGCCAGATGGTTCAGGGTCACGCTGTGGAGATTCATTTTTTCATCGTCCCAGATACCAAAGGCATCTACCACCACATCAAACCCTTCCAGGTCTTCCCTGGTCAGATCCATGATATCCTTCTGAATCACCTTTTGGGCTTCTGTCTTATTGGCACTGCGGACAATGGCAGTCACGTCCATGCCTCTTTCCAGGGCTTCCTTCACAATCAGTCTTCCTACTTTGCCGTTTGCTGCAATAACTCCGATTTTCATAATCATGTCTCCTTTTTACATACTTACATACTGCATCGAATCGATGTAATTGATTTCGTTACAAGTATGATATCACAGCCATATTGTAACGTCAATAGTTACATTTAAATTTCTTCAAAAAAAATCACAGCCCCCTTCCGGCTGTGATTCCTCATTCATTTTATTTTACTTATATCCTGTTTTCCTTCAGAAACTCTATGTACTCCTCACCCCATACCTGGATGCTGTCAAGTACCGGTGCAAACCGTCTGCCCATGGCAGTGAGGGAGTACTCCACCCGTGGCGGCACCTCGGGATACACGGTGCGGTGCACCAGTCCTTCCTTTTCCATGTACTTCAGCTGGGACGACAAAGTGGCATGGGTGATTTGGATGTCCCGCTCCAGTTCGTTGAATCGTTTCGTGCCTTCGTTCAAGGCATGCAGAATCAAAATGGCCCATTTCCCCTGCAGCAGCTTCTGGGCTGTCACAAAGGGGCAGACGCCGAATAATTCGTTTGTCATGATTTCCTCCTATTGCGCAAGTATTTCATACCAGGTCAAGGGAAATATCCTTCTTGTCAGTTATTTTATATCAGTCATATAATGAAAGCAAGTAAAAAAAACATACCATATGGGCCATATGGGGCAAAACATACCCGGCTGCGGCCGCCCAGAGGCGGAAGGTCAGAGGTCCGACATCTGACCTCCCCCTGGCAGTGACTCACAGGAAACAAGGACCCAAAGCCGCCCCACTTCACCAGCTCACTGGTACATCACAAGGAGATGATTTCATGACAAAAATGCCTGTTATTTTCACGGGACACGGAAGTCCCATGATTGCTTTGGAAAAGAACGACCTTACCCGCACCTTTCATGATCTGGGAAAGGAAATCATAGACACCTTCGGCCGTCCGAAGGCCATTCTGTCTCTGTCCGCCCACTGGTACACCAGGGGAAGCCATGTACAGTCCAGCCCTTTTCCCCGGCAGATTTTCGATATGTACGGATTTCCCAAAGAGCTCTATGAAGTAAAGTACGAGCCCCGGGGATTCCATCCCCTGACGGAACGGGTACTGTCCCTGCTGCCTTCCGCTGATATCAATGATGACTGGGGCATCGACCATGGCAGCTGGACGGTGCTTACCCATTTCTTCCCTGACGCTTCCATTCCGGTGGTGCAGCTTTCCATTGACGGTAAGATTTCTCCCAGAGCTTCCTATGACATAGGAAAGGCCCTCTCGCCGCTCCGGGAAGAAGGGTACCTCATTTTCGGCAGCGGAAATATTGTGCACAACCTGTACAAAGTAGAGTGGAACAATGAAGGCGGCTCTCCGGCAGCAGACCGATTTGACGCCTATATCACCGAAGCTGTAAAAAAGCGGGATGACGAAAAGGTCATAAACTACGAAGACCATGACGACGCTGCCTATGCCGCTCCTACGGCAGACCATTTCCTGCCCCTTCTCTACACCCTGGGGGCCGCAGAGGGAGAAAAGCCCCTTGTTTTCAACCAGGTCAGAAACCTGGGTTCCATTTCCATGACCGGATATGCCTTCGGTCTCAATTCATAAAGGAGGAAACTGCCATGTCCCTTGCATTCCACGTGTACCATCCCGGCGCCAAAGCCATTTTTGATGTCACATCCACTTTAATCACCGGCGAAAAGGACGCTTTCCTGGTAGACGCCCAGTTCCAGAAACAGTACGCAGAGGAGCTGGTACAGCTCATCAAAGACAGCGGAAAAGAGCTGAAGGTGATTTACATTTCCCATTTCGATCCGGACTACTACTTCGGCCTGGATGTACTGGCTGATGCCTTCCCCAAAGCCCGCATCCTTTCCACCGCTCAGACAGCCTGGATGATTTCCGCCAGCCGGGATGACAAGCTCACCGTTTGGAAGAAAGCGCTGGGAAAAGACGCTCCATCCCGTTTCATCCTGCCCGAGGCAGTAAAGGAGCTGCCAAAGCTGGATGGGGAGGAAATCAAAATCATCACCTGCCCTGATGACGAAATGCACAGCTTCCTCTATGTACCCTCTGAAAAAACAGTGCTGGGCGGCGTATCCCTGGCCGAAGACAGCCATCCCTGGATGGCTGTCACCAAAGGGCTTGACGAACTGGACAAATGGATCCGCCAGGTAGAAACCATGGCATCCCTGGCTCCGGAAAAGGTCATTGCCAGCCATCACTACAATGATGAGAAGGAAGGAAATCCTGCCATCCTCTCCTGCACCCTGGAATACCTGAAGTACTATCGGGAAGCCCTGGCCAGCGGAAAGACCGCTGACGCCATCGTTTCCATGATGAGTGAAAAATACCCTTCCCTTGGCGGAAAAGACACCCTTGCCTTCGGCGCCCGGGTCATCACCGGCGTAGAGCCCTGGGTACGAAAAGACCTCTACCCTGGCATCGGCCACCATGTCATCATGGACTTTTCCCCTGCCGCCGTATTTGATGTGGAATTCAAAGACCACAAAACCCTGACCTTCACCCAGACAGAAGGCGAAAATAAGGGCTACGCCGACACCATGCCCTTCACCGCTGAGGAAATCGCCGATCATGTGTACATGGTGCACTGGCAGGAAAATGCAGGCATCGCTGTGGTTCACGTGCAGAACTGGAACACCCTGGAGGTATGGACTAATATTTACGTCCCTGGACAGCCGGGCATCCATATGAAGGGAAGAATGAGGCTGTAATAGAAGGGGCGCGGCTGTATGGGCCACTTCGTGGCCGCCTGTCGGCGGCGGGTTGTGTATCGCTTCGCTCAGGGGGCAGGAAAAAGGTTCTTAAGATGGACCGGCCCGCTGGGCCGGAGGGTTCTTAAGTTTGACGGCCCTTTGGGCCGAGGGTTGCGGATTGCCCTCTCGGGCAATACTTATAAAGTTAGCGTTACGGGATTGGCTTTCTATGTCATAGGCATGATAAGCATTACGTCGATCAGCCACCTCCGGTGGCTTTCCCCCCTTTGGTGCCTTACGGCACCACCTTCCCCCCGCAGAGCGGTGGGACAATAAAGATCCGCAAAGCATTCCTTTCATAAGCAGCTCACAGCATAACGGAGCTTTATAGTGCCCCTGTGGAGGTCCTGCATAGGACCTC
>ERZ1023650.152-NODE-152-length-14402-cov-7.634558_pt1 | contig 14402 bp, 21 predicted proteins | sample MGYA00380337_ERZ1023650 | MGnify/ENA primary metagenome ERZ1023650 (study PRJEB33179, sample SAMN07449042) | human gut metagenome | biome: Human-gut; feature: Human associated habitat; material: Faeces | host: Homo sapiens | place: India:Kasaragod | collected...
GTTGATACTTGCTTTTGTTTTTTAGGTTTACTTATCACATAAGCAAAACCCCCATTCCGCTTGAGAAAGTAGGATGGGGGATTTCTTGTTAATGTTAAAATCATGAAAAGTTTTGGTGGTTTAATTTTTTTAGCGTATATTTGCCGAAAAATGTGTAAACAATGAAAATTGAATATGACGATGAAGACTTAAAGGAATTGATTGAAACTGGTAAAAATAAGAAATATAAAAAAATAGCAAGAGTAAAGGTCTTGATGGATGGACTAGCTAAGGTATATCGAATTTTAGATCAGGCACCTAATGTTTCTTTATTAAACCAGTTCAGTTTCTTAAAGTATGAGAAATTGAAGTATGAATATTCAGGTTGTAGTTCTGTAAGAATAGCAAATGGTCATGTTGAACGTTTGATATTTACAGAAAACGAAGGAGGTATCACAATTAAGTTATTAAAATTAGACGATTCTCTTTATGGAAATAAAAAGTAACATCAATTCTCGTCCATTTACGCCTGTTAGTCCAGGCAGGATATTGAAGGATGAACTGGAGGCTCGCAGCCTTCCGGTAGAAGTTTTTGCAGAAAAAATTGGTCTTGATAAATTGACATTGGAAGAGCTGTTGAAAGGAAAACTTATTTTAAGTTCTGAGATTGCTAACTCTTTAGATAAAGCTTTGGGCATTCCTGCTTCTTTTTGGCTTTCCTTGCAGTCTGCCTACGAAGAGGATTTGAATCAAAGTCAGAATAAAGGTAGTATTCGATCGTTCTTTGATAAGTTTTCAAGAAATCGTGTAGCTCTTTAATTCCGGTAACATTTCAATAAAGGATTAGGAAATTCTTATCATTCTTTAAACCAGAGTCGCCCTGTAGGGGAATGGCATCGTCTAATACCATTCCCTTACAGGGTGACTCTGATTTATATAGCATTACGTAGCGCCGGATATCTCTGTCCTCCGTTAGGCGTTCCGGCGGATTTGCAATCCGCCGTCAAAAAATGACCTAACCTCTGAATCTCCAACCGCTCTAGTTTGTTATAATAAATTTATTATGGAAGAAATGCAAGAAAAAATCGTTAAAACACTCTAAAATACTGGATGAATGTTTTGTAGTTTGAAATAATTTTAGTATATTTGTAGCATATAAAACAATCCCGTGTATGTCAATATACGGGTTATACAATAGTGTATAATAATAAGTGATAAATAATTAAAATAGTAACATCAAAATTTAAATTGTAACAACATGAAGAGAACGTTTTTAGCGACATTTCTGTCGATTGTTTTTGCTATGGTAGCAGTAGCTTGCCACAGCAGCGATGAGAAAGAGATCGGTTATACTGAGTTGCCAGTACAGGCTCAGCAGTTTGTAAAGCAGTATTTCCCTTCTGCTACCTATACCTATGTAGAGAAGGATAATGGAAAGTGGGAATATGAGGCAACATTGAGCGATGGAACCAAAATAGATTTCAACAACAAGGGAGAGTGGAAGAGCGTGGACTGCAAGTTCTCAGCTTTGCCATCTGGCATCATTCCTGATGTGATCGTTGCGGATATTGCTAAGCGCTATCCTTCACAGCAGCCGTATAAGATAGAGAAGGAGATAGGTGGTTACGAAATCGACATCCCTGGTTACGACCTGTATTACACCAGTGCCGGTAATTTCATCCGTGCTGAAATTGACCGATAATTCTATCCGGCATTAACACTCATTCAATCCTATATTAAAGCAAATCCCCCATCCGGCTTGAGAAGGCAGGATGGGGGATTTCTGTATTTTATACTGCTATTCCATTACGCATTATATCATCATATAAGGGTGATGGTTTGCATTCTTCAATCAACACCGGTTCTATAGATGTATCTATATCAAGGGTGGCAAGCCATAATGAAGATGTAGTGTCCAGCCAGTCGCCATTAAGCTTAGGTATAACTACTGCTACATCTATATCACTATCTTTTCTTGCTTCATTTCTACTACAAGAACCATACAGATATACTTTCGCATTAGCAAGCAATGGAAGTATTGCTTCCTTGTAGCATTTTACTATCATCAAAGCATGTTCTCTATCCATTGTTTTAATTCTTTTGTTTTATTTATTAATGTTCTGCAATATTCTGGAGTCAATTTCTTCGCCAGCTCATCTTTGTAGGATGGGTATCTTGCCTCAATATTCATTGGCATTAATTCCGCAAGAAACTTTAGCTGTTCTGATGTCATTTTTGATACTAACCCGCAGCTTTGTGCCAACTTCAAGAGGTTATGGATGTATGGAACCTCGTCTGGTTTTATAGCACTCCAATACGACTTTATTGTTTTTTCTATAACCAAATGGCACATAAAGCCAACATATAGCCATCTTCCACCGTTGTACATAACCTCAGCGGTTTCGATGTCATAGTCTGCAAGTTCTTTCCAATATTTAACTTTATCTATTGCCATACGTTTTGTTTTTGTGCAAAAATAAAGCAAATAATTGAGATTGCCAAATTTTTAGTGTTAAAAAGATTTTTCTAGATGCAAATATCGTATAAAAAAATCAAGTTTCGCAAGTAACCTCCGGTCCCCGAAGGGGGCCAACTTTCAATAACCGCTGGTGGAATGACCGAAGGTCATGGAACCTGCGGACAACCAATAGTAGGGAGAAAGCGTCCCCAAAGGGGGCGAACCACATCCAGTCTTGCTCCTGTTCGCCCCCTTCGGGGACGGTAAGAGAGTATCTGTCACTATCCGCAGGTTCCATTCCCTTCGGTCATTCCACCCGCGGTTATTCACATTCGCCCCCTTCGGGGACGGAGGAAACTGATGTGATGAATCAGTCTTTCAGAAAGTAGTTGAAATCTATTGTTATGCCATTGGCTTGGAGCAAGGCAAGATATTCATCTCGAAATGATACCTTCTTATGATGTTCTTTTTGAGATTTGATGTAATTCACGATTTTGTCTTTTTCGTTGATAGAATAGGTTAGGGCGCAATAAGATTTTGCCCAGCCCTTGAAATGAGGAAACTTTTCCTTTTCTTCTTGCAGAAATTTGTTGGAAGCAGTTTTGAGGTCTCTCATAAAGTCGGCAACAGACAGTGTTGCTGGCAATGAAACAAACATGTGGATATGATCGGGCATACCCCCAATTCGATAAAGTACTGCGCCCTTATCTTTGATGAATCCCCAGATGTAGCGATATAATGCTTCCTCGTAATCTTGTACTATTACGGGTTCGCTGTTTTTGGGTCTTATCACGATGTGATAGAATAATTGTCTGTAGCTCATAAGCTTTCTTGTTTAGTTCACGCAAAGATATATATATTATATGATACCAGCAAAGATTTCTTTTAGTTTTAATATTTTTTGGATATAGGGAGCTTGATTTTCTATTGTTCGCCCCCTTCGGGGACGGTAGTGGGTGTGGTGTTCTGCTTTCCGCAGGTTCCATTCCCTTCGGTCATTCCACCTGCGGTTATTGGGAGTTCGCCCCCTTCGGGGACGGAAGGATGCTACTTGCGAAACTTCAGTAGAATTATAAATACTTTCCCGGAATCTGCTGCAAGGCAAAATCCCAGGAAAGTATAAGCCCCCATCCCGCTTGAGAAAGTAGGATGGGGGCTTCTTTTAAGCTAAAAACAATTTGCTTAGTATTGCAACATAGCAGCAGGAGTAATATTCAGTACCTTGCAAAGCAATCTGGCAATTTTTAATGTAGGTTCCGAACGTCCAGTAATATAATCGTTAATGCGGGAAGGGCTTATTCCGATTTCTGTTGCTAATTGTTTTTGTGTCATTTCTTTTTCACTCAGTGAAAGTTCAATGAGTTCGGATACTGAAGGCTTTCCTTAGGAAAATGTCTCTTTTCGTATGACTCCACAATATCTGACATTAATGTCAGTTCAATGGCATTTTTATCATTAGCAGGAGTTTCATCCGTTACCAATGGTAAAAGCTCTTCTATTCTGTTGAGTGCAAACTCATACTGTTCTTTTGTTATTTTTTCCATAATTCTTGATGTTAAATGTTGGTACAGTCAATTTTGTCGTATTCACTATGTGTTCCGACAAATCTTATAAAAAGTCGGCCTATAGTGAATTTTATGACAACTACTAATCTATAGTTATTTCCTCGGATGTTGAATACGTAATGTTGATTACCTACGTAATCGGTATCAGGGAAGTCTGCTCTAATATCGGAAAAGTTATGCTGCCATCTCAGCGAGACATAGTCTTGTTTCTGAGACTCAGTTCTACATTACTTATAGGAGCACTATCATTACTCGCCAAAAACTATTTTATCGTAAAGAAGAAGGCTCCTTTATTCAATAAAGAAACATCAAAGTTCTGAAGTTTTTTACGCATTATTTCATCCTTTTCATCATCACCTATATGTTTGAAGTATTCTTCAACTTCTGGATTACGAATGATGAAAGCATATTCACCCGGTTCTGCTTCAAGACTGACTTCGAGAGCTGTTACATGATGAGTGACCTCACGCACTTTTGTTTTCATCGTTACCCCTTCTGCTGCAGGCACCACATTGGCGTAACGAAACTTCTCGCCATTCAAATCCATAGTCAAAAGTTTTGCTATCTTAAATTCCATTTCCAACTTATCCATTGCGCTATACAATTGATCATCAGATAACTTTTGATTAATTTTTGCATCAATATAGCCATCATCAATAAGTCGTTTAGACACATAGTCGGTAAGTTCGCTTTGCTTATAGCTGATTTTATTATACATATACTCCATATATCTGCAATTTAAGCCTTTTCGAACTTTAAATACATAGATATTTTTAGGATCTATCTGCTCCATAAAATCTCCAACTCTACGCAAACGCAAATCGTTAACAGTCTGCTGATCAAATCCCTGTTCCCGATTTGAATAGATTGTAAACTTAGCCACACCTTTGAATTGTTCTTCTGCATGTTGATGGTTATAAATCATGTAATTCTGAACGCTGTCAACCACTTCCCTGTCAGCAAATGGCTTTTTCAGAATCCCTATGAAATCTTTAACGTAGCTTTTGATTACATTCTGTCCCAAATCCAGTACAGGACGTTCATCACTGATGTCATCACACATGGTAATGCTCATCGGTTTCAATTTGCCGTCTAATTGAGCATATACACCAACAGAATCATTATATGCTTCCATTCCGTCGTATTCAAAATCAGCTCCATATTTTTCGTTGAAATAGGTAGCTTCCTCCTTGGTTAAAGTGCGACCTTCAGCCATGATTTTCTTATATAGCGGATCATCGCTTATTCCCTGCATTTTCTGAGTCTTTTCCAGTGCAGCCTTAAATTCTTTACTTTCGAAATCAATTTTAGCATCCCCCATCATTTTCTTTGCAATTTCTTCATTTGTCATACCACCATACTGCTCTTTTAAATATTTATTCAAAGCTGCGGTATCACCTTGAAGTTCCATCATTTTTTTGAGTTGCGGATTTTCATTTAAATACTCCTGCTTGCTTCTCTCTAATGATTCCTTATATTCTACGCTTGTTGTGTCAATTGCAGCATCCTTCAAGAGATCGATTATTTTTTTGTTTCCGAAGTCGTCTTTAGTCTGCTTTTTACTCTTTGATGTAATTGACTTTGCGCTCTTATATAACTTATTAAGCGCTCCAAATTGCGCATGGCATGAAGGGATACCCAATACCAATACTAAAAAAACAAATAATATTTTTTTCATTTCTATTATACTTTATAAAACTAGACTTTTAAAACATATATACCAAAATCAATAATCATGTATGGCGTTTTGGTGGGATCGCAAATCTCCCGAGTTTTCAAAACTTAATCCACATGTCCCACAAATACACTTGCTACGATGACCACCATCGTCATCAGAACTTTCTGAAGATGCAGCAATCATTAATAGCATTAGTGCTATTTGCTGATCACGTGTCAGACCATTTTGCTTAATATTCTGCTGACTTTCTTCTTCTATCTGCAAATTATTTAATGGGTCATACAACTCTTCTTCTTGCAGATGAGAATTATCTGTCCCTTCGTATTTTGGGTTAAAATTTCTTGCTTCATACTTGATAAAGTCAGCCAAAACATCTTTAAACTTCTTTGGAAAAAGAAGATAAAATGTAACATAAGTTCCTTCTTCCGTATCACCTTGCATCAAGACGACCTTCTTATAGAATATTTTATTATCTTTAGTATTTCCAGACATAACAAACCAGTTTTCTTTCAGAACATGATAGGTAGCAGCAGGAAGGTCAGGGTCATTTTTATAATATTCTTGTATTGTTTTATCATTAATATTATAAATACCCCATACGGAGAAACTTATACCATATTTCATAGAAAAGCCACAACCATCTCCATTTAGAGGCTCCTCTCCTCTTTCAAAGCAATCTGGATATTTGAACGAAAAATCAAAACGTGAATTTCGATATTTTGCATATTCGCTAGAAGCTAACATAGACCGTACGTCTTCTATTTCATCATCAACATCTGGTTTCTGTTTATCCATAAAAGCAGGACGTTCCGAACGCAAACTATCCCTAGAGCTGCTATGGTGTTCTGAGTGAGTTTTAATTTTATTGAAAAACCAAATGGTCATAAATAAGGCAACAAGAACAACTCGCCAATATTTCTTTATTATTCGTTCCATAGAAAATTACATTAGTACATTAGTATCCAATAATTATTGGATACTAATAATTAATTTATAAACTGTTTAATTATTGTTTTTTTCTTCTAGTTTCTGTTTCCATATATCAAGAGCTTGGGAGTCATTCTTCGCTTGGAAAATCTTGCTCATTTCTTCTTTATGTTCTTTCATATTCATATATGAGATGAATTTACGTAAAATCCAAAAGCCCAAAACAACCAATAGAAAAGTATCAAATTCATCTGTACTCCAGGTTAATATACCATGTTTAGAACCTAAGGACCTGAATATGAGTCCCATTGCAAAAGCCATTCCGATAATAGTTATGCATCCAAGGTTCGCTTTCTTATATTTATTCTTTATATCGTCAAAGTAAAAAGGATCCACATCTCCACAATTCGGACAGATTTTTGCACTTGAGCTAATCATTTCCTTACATGTCTTACAATAAAGATACTGACCGTCATTAACTTCGTGAGTCTCTTTTAGATTAGGAGCTTCTGAAAGAATTTCGGTTTCATCTAGCCATTCACTACAATGTTTACATTTCTTCGCTATTGCGAGAATTTCTTCTCCACAATAAGGACATTTCTTGGTTTTTTCCATAATTTCACATTATTATCATTTCTGCTGCAAAATTAAACGTTTTTTGTGATACTTTAAAGGAAATATCCCTAAAAATCAATAGGGATTTCCCTATAGTATTCCCCCATCCGGCTTGAGAAGGCAGGATGGGGATTTCTGTTTATCTGTTACTTCTAAAATAATATCTTATTTCAATTTTTCTATCTGTTCCTGGGTTAGTCCGGAATACTTCATAATCAGATTGATGTCAACGCCATCAGCAAGCATATTTCTGGCAATATCCAGGGCTTTCTGGTTCATACCTTCCTCAATACCTTTTTGCTTCGCCGTATCAATGGAGTTTTTGATATCCCGATATGCCATCTTACTTGCTTCATACTCCCTCATTTCCTGAGGAGTAAACTTGGCTATCTCGGCTTCCTCAAAGAGACGGTCGAACACCTTGTCGTACAGCTCTTTAGGGCGCTGGGTAAGCTTATAGAGATTCTTCAGCGCATAAAGCCACTTCTCGTAGAGTGTATCCAGTTCTCCTAGTGTCTTATTGAATTTAGCAATCTCTACATAGATAAACTCCAGCTTGTCGTAGAAAATCTTGTGGGTGGCGGTATCGCACAACTGTACATGATGGCGGATCTTCTCCTTGTCGAAGGCATCCTCGTTCATGTTGAAGTTGAGCAGCGCAACAGTATAGACATGATTGAGTTTGAAATCCCAGTCACTTCCCTTGGGAGCCTGTTCACGGATTGGAAAAGTGGAGTAGAAGAGGGATCGGTCCTTGAAATACGCCTGGTAGGCATTCTGCATTTCCACGATGAATTTCTCGCCGTTTTCGCCCTCGCAATATACATCGAAGATGGCCTTGCGGTCGGTATATACATCTCCCACGTGCTCCGGGTTCAGATACGACACATCCTTCACAACCTGTCTGCCATTAAACAAGCTGTTGAGGAAGCAAATGAGCAAATCCTTGTTCATTGCCGTTCCGAATATTCGCTTGAAGCCGAAGTCGGTCAGCAAGCTGATGTATCTTTCTTCTACCTGTTTCATACGCCATTCATTTAATTCCATAATTTGTTTCACTGCAAAATTACGCTTTTTTCCTGAAACGACCAAATAAAAAGTGAGAAAACTGGCTGATAGACATTCATAAATCTCTCTATTACATAAGCAAACCCCATCCGGCTTGAGAAAGTAGGATGGGGGGATTGCTGTTTATATGCCGTTAGTGGTTATGGCTTTGAAGAGCTGCCTGGCTGATTCTTCCTCAGAACCTTATCCAGGCTGGATACGATATACCCTGCGGGATTCTTGATCTCGTGCTTTCTCTTCGCCGCATAGGCTGCCAGAAAGCACTGATTCACGGCATCCAGGTCTGACAGGGTGAGGCGATCGCTCAACTCCTCTGCCACCTTGTGGCTCACGTTCCAGTAGGAAGAGGTGAGTAGCTTTCTAAAGTTTAGTTTCTTCATTGTCAGCTTTGTTCTGTCTTCATCGCTCAGCATATTCGGGTCATCGCTGCGGTACTTGAGGCCGAAGATGACCAAGCAGCCGTATTTGCCTACTACCTGGTTACGGGTAGTCTCTAGCGTGTGTATCACGATATAGTCGAGACGGTTCAGCTTGTAGGCATTTCTGATCTCTTCTTCGGCAGTAGAAAGCTGGGTATATTCCAGATTCCCCGTGCCGCGATATTGGGTGTGGCTGGTGAGGAGCGCAAGGATCTCGGGAGGCGTAAACTTGGTGTAGCCCTTCTTCAGTCGGCTCTCTGTCAGGAGATAAAGGCAGCGGGAAGACTGGTGATGGAATGACTCGTAAAGCTGCGGCGAAACCTTGAAGTAGCCCAGGTCCAGGGCGAAGTAGTACTGAGCCACGGGAATCGGCATCTCCAGGATGGCTCTCTTCTCCTGACCCTTCTTGGTGTAGTCAACGAAGTGGTAGAGGTAGTCGAACTGCTTGTAGCACAAGTGGTATGTTCCAGAATTACCAGAATCTGCGACGGTGTAAGGGATATAGACCGGCTTTTTGCCTATGTCGATAAGGGCAGTCTCCAGGTTGTTGTAATGAGATTTTGTAGCTTCCAAAGCTCTGTAGGGTACCTCGAAACGTAACATATTTTCGATGTGCTCGAAACCATTGAGGTCCAGTTGCCCATGGTGTGCGTTCTGGCTGATAGCCATTTTGATCTGTTTCTGATTGTACACGTCAAGTCTGAAGATGTACTTCTGTTCTTGCGGGCTGTAGCTGTGATGCAGGGCGCAATGAGTGCCAAGCTCTGTGGCTTCGGCTACGTTGAATGTAAGGTTCTTGTTCATTGCTCGTTGTTTTAATAAAGTTATAAAATGGGGGTGGCAATGAAAAGAATTCTGGGGGATGCGAAATCTCAAATGAACCAAAATTTATACGGAATTTATTTTGGCCCTTTACTCAATTTTCACATCAGGCCAAAATTATCCCATGTCGCACCCCCGTATGAATCGTTCATAGAGAATGCGCACGAAAAATCTAGCCTGAATTTACAATTGAGTACCCCATGCAAGGATTTAACTCCGCACCTTACAAGGGATTTTGAGATGTAAACTCAGCATTTATCATGCTTGGGCATCCTGTTGCCAGGGTGCCGATGTCTGCTCCTCCAGTATTTCTACTGAAAGAGCGCTGCAAAGATATATAAATTTTCTGAAACTAACAAGTATTTTACAAGTTTTTTTTGAAAATGGAGAAAAAAACTTTGAGAACCCATCATGACCATTTTTCTTGTTTATTTCTTATATATCATATTATCATATTTCTTGTGGGGCTATTTTGATGCGTAACTATCAGATATTCAGACTGATATAAAATACTGTTACCATGGGAGGTAACTGGCGGAAGGCGTTATCCTGCGAGATGTAACGGTTTTCGCTGATGAGATGTAACCCTTTGGTAAGTTTGCCTACGAGAAGTAACTATCTAGACATTTCTCCCACGAGAGGTAACTAGTTAACTAAATATAAAACATTCCGGGGTAGGCGGAAATTCGCCGGAAATCGACGGGTATCGCCAGTTGGAGTTAGGAGAATGTCTTATCTTTGCAGTGTTGAAACATTAAAAACATCAGCTTATGACTAGAGAAATTACAATGATTGTGGTACACTGCAGCGCAACCCGCTGCAACCACCCTTACACCGTGCATCAGCTTTACCACGACCACGTGGAGGTGAACCACTGGCGTTACATCGGCTACCATTTCTTCATCAGCCGTGACGGCAAGGTACATGCCACCCGTCCGCTGGAGCGCATGGGTGCCCATGCCCGTGGCTGGAATGCACATTCCATCGGAATCTGCTATGAGGGTGGATTGGATGAGAACGGCTATGTGGCAGATACCCGTACCGAGGAGCAGAAGAAGGCGATGGAGAAGCTGATTGTTCAGCTGAAGATACAGTTTCCCGGCATCCGCACCATCCTGGGGCATCGTGACCTGCCTGGGGTGCAGAAGGCGTGTCCCTGCTTTGATGCCACCACGCTGCAGCCCTTGTTACATCTGAATTGTAAATATTAAATTTTGTAATCAGATGAAACACCCTATCCGATTTTTTTGTAACTTCGCAGAAGAATAGATTACTAACTAAAAATTAAAACTAGATGAATGTTACCAAGCAACATTTCGTAGAACGTAGAGTGATGAGCAAGCAGGAGCTTGCTCACCTCTACTGTCCTCACAGCCGTTCCAAGGGGCATGCTGCGAGAGATGAGTTTATGGATTGGGTGAAGCGCTGTACTCCGCTCTATGTCAAACTGCAGGAATTGGGTTATAAACCTTCGCTGCATAGTTTCACGCCCAAGATGGTAGATTATATCTTTTACTATCTCGGAGAGCCGGATGGAGTGGGGATATAGCATTGGTAGTAACAAATAACTTTACAAGTTAAACGTGGCGGAAAAATCTCTTAAGAGAAGCTGTCGTTTCCCTTAAGGAAAAATATATTTTCCCTTAAGGAAAAAAATAAAAACCCTTAAGGAAAAATTCTCCATCTCTTTTTTCCCCATTTTTCGGGCGTTTTCGCCTGATTCTCTCTTACTTGAATATTATTTACACGGATATGGAGAGAAGATGGGGATGGGGCAAGGTTAAAAAATAACAGTTTGGAAAAATCAAAAGTATATGGAAATAGCTATAGAACGTTTTGGCAGTTATCATCATGCCGTAAGTGGTAGATTGCTGATTGATGGTCAGCATGTTTGTGATACGTTGGAGGAGGATGTGCATTGTCTGCCGGAAGGCGAATATGCCCTGCAGCGCAACAGCAAGCTGGCATTACCTTATTATATAAGACTGGCAGATATTGATTCTGGGGTTGACTCCCATATTGATTCCCGTGTGTCCTTCTCCAGGGGTAATGGCATTCATGGTTGGCGCAACCACTGCATCATCGTAGGAGAGTGTCTCCATCTGGGTTTCCTCATTCATAGCGAGGCATGCTATGATCTTCTCATTGCCCGCATCCGCATGCAGTTTGTGCGTCATCACGCAGTGGTGGTCAAGATATCCCGCTCTCCCGATTTTCTGGAAGTAGCCTGATATCTGTGCAGCTATTGATAGGTTATTTTAACCAAAAAATCTCCCTATAAGTCTGACGCATGTCGCCTGCTTATAGGGAGATTTGTATTATATGCCGTTAGAATAACTCCAGGATCTTATCGATAACCTTCTCGATGCTGGAAGAATCGGTGGTTTCTTCGAGCTTCTGGTTGATTTTCTCTTCTACCTTCTTGCTCACTTTATCAGCCGCCTTATCGAAAGCCTGATTGGCTTTCTCTTCCAGTTTCTTCTGCATTCTTGTGCTGAGGCTGCCTTCATCGCTTTCAGCCTGGTCCTCATTGACATTGGCTTCAGAATCTGATCCATCCATATTAGGATTGTCAGAGGATACATTTGATTCTGACTCCTCGATATGGAGATTATCGGCTGATTCCAGTGCTTTCACCATATCGTCGGCATTCATCGTATAGACGTTGCCGAGAATACCGAAACTCACGGTATGCGGCTTGCCGTTGAACTCCACAGAACCCGTAGAGCAAACGATATAGTTGTGGTATTCGAAAAGCTGGTTCATCGCTTCGTCCATCATGCTGCCAGCCATCATCTTGGCTACAGAGCGGAGTGCCTGCGAGAAGAAATTGTTGTCGGTAGATCCTACCGCCTTTTCTACTGCCTTGCTTGCCTCCGTGCGAACCTTCTCCTTATGAGCATCTGCGCTCGGATTGGTTATGGCAAATATGGCAAGGATGAAAATGATGAGACCGATCACCATCTTCATCGCGAAATGGCTCGTCTTCTTCTTAGGCTGCTGCTGGAAATTCGAATGCATCGCTGCTCCCTGCTGGAATCCCTGCTGATAGGCTTCCTGCTGGGCTTTCTGATAATCCTGCTGCTGGTTTGCTCCTTGCTGGAAACCTTGCTGAACTCCTTCTTGCTTTTGGATATTCTGGTTGCTCTGGTTGGCTTCTGCAGCTTCCAGTACAGCTCTCAGTTCCTCTACTTTCCAGGCAGGAGTCCAATCTGCCATACCCTGCTTCCACACCAGTGTTTCGGGACTGATGCCCTTCTGTACGAGTTGGTCGAAACTGAAAGGACCTGCCTGCTGTCCATTATGATCGATTATAAAAAATTCCATCTTTGTCCTTTTAATTTTTAAATGTTAACATTCAGCTTTATTAGTGGGTTGCCTTCCACCATCCTGTCTTCTCTCTTCCCTTGAGAGCTACACTGTGCTGGCTCGGGTCGGAGATGGAAAGACCGCAATAGCTCTTCACCTGGAAGGTGGTTCCTCTATACGAGTCCTTCAGCATGGTAATTGCCTCATCGGTATGAGCTGCCTCCTTGATAGTTTTCTGCATCTGGGCGGTAAACTGGTCTTTCAGATAACCGCTTGGCTTGAGGCTATCTACATATACCGACATGTCATAAAACAGGTTGGGAGTGAAGCCGTCGAGAGGTTGGATCGTTTCGAGAGGAATGGAGGAATCGAGCGTATATTTGCTGTTGATTTCCTTCATGACGCTAGCCAGGTTATCCATCTCTCGACAGTCGATGGCTGCCATGTTGCAATAAGGTACATAGCTGGATTTGTAGAAGTTGACAATGCCGTTTACGATGCCGGAATAGTTGGGCGTTGCGGAATTGAGCATGCTCCAGATGCTTCGGTATGGAATGCCCATACCCATCACCTCGCTGCTCGAACTGATGAGATAGTTGGTGACATCCTTCAGTTCGTAGGCTGTCTCCACATTTCCCATATAGCAGGCATCGAAGAGGATGTATTGCATCTTCATTCCGCTCTGTCTGATTCCTTCTGCCAGGGTTGGAATGTCCATGGCATAGCTCTTGGAATTTACACTTCCGAAGAAGCGGGTGACTGGATGGTCTGGGTCGCTGCCAAACTGGATGCCGCTGAATGCACTAGATGGTTTGCCGGCTGTGGCTGTGCTTCCGAAACTAGGACGGGCATAGTTCGGATAATTCACCCAATCTTCTGCATATGTCCATCCGGAACCATGTACTCCGATGATGAGGGCATAGTTGAGTGCCTCGGCATTTTGCTTCACCTCATTGAGAAGGTTGGCGAATCCCTCTGCCGTGCAATAGCTGTTGTCCTCGTAGGTCTTTACGGGCACACGGTTCACCTTCCTGCTGGCGGCATCGTACTGCAGATCGTAGAGTGTGCTCTTGTTGTACTTCTCGCTGAAAAATACCATCACACGTGAGTCACTGAGTCCTTTCTTGGCTACGATACCCTGGCAGATGCTGTCGATGTTGTTGGCAAGGTATTGCTTCAAACCCGAACTGGTGGTACTGCCTGTCCATGGATAATATACCAGGATGGTCTGCTTGTTGACGCTATCCACATCAAAAGCCTCGTCGCTACAACTGGTGAAAGTCATGGCGAACGAAAACATACATATAAATAAGGTGAAAAGCTTCTTGATCATAATAAAAAAGTTGAATGTTGAATGCTGAATGTTGAGTTGCAGAATGGCTGACGAATTCATCCGTCTGAGATTCTGCATTCATCATTCTACACTCAACATTCAACATATATAAAAAGAATCTGTTACTTCTTCTTCAGCTCTTCGATGGTAGCCTTCAGGGCAGCAATCTTCTCTACAGAGTCGCTTTCCTTCTTGCGCTCCAGGGCTACTACCTTCTCTGGTGCGTGAG
>ERZ1023650.153-NODE-153-length-14387-cov-5.375593_pt1 | contig 14387 bp, 10 predicted proteins | sample MGYA00380337_ERZ1023650 | MGnify/ENA primary metagenome ERZ1023650 (study PRJEB33179, sample SAMN07449042) | human gut metagenome | biome: Human-gut; feature: Human associated habitat; material: Faeces | host: Homo sapiens | place: India:Kasaragod | collected...
TTTAGCAACCATGTTCAATCTGATCACCTCGTTTCTTCAATCTGCGAAGCTGCCAGCAAGAGGCATTGATATCATTACCTAAAGTTCTTCTTATTGTAGCATTTATTCCCTGTTTTTTCAATATGCTTTGAAAGTTTTGAATGTCTTTTTGACTGGATCGCACATTGCCTCGCTCCGCCACATCGTTCACCGGAATCAGGTTCACATGGCAAAGCATCCCCCGCAGCCGCGCCGCCAATTCCATGGCATGGGCCGGTCGGTCGTTTACATTGTGAATCAAAGTATATTCAAAAGACACCCGGCGCGAGGTTTTCTCCGCATAAGCTGCCATGGCCCGCAAGGTAGCGTCCACGCCCCACCGGGCATTCACCGGCATGGTGCGGGAGCGGATTTCATCATTGGGCGCGTGCAGGGAAAGCGTCAGCGTCACCGGCAAATCCTCTTCCATCAAATCATAAATACGATCCACCAACCCGCAGGTAGATATGGTGATATTCCGAAGGCTGATATTCAGTCCCCGAGGGTCGTTGACCGTATGTAAAAACGAAATGGTATTATCATAATTATCAAGCGGCTCGCCAATGCCCATCATCACAATATGGGAGATACGGCAGCCCAGGTCCTTCTGGGCAGCGTGCACCTGACTCTCAATCTCCGCCGGCAGCAAATTCCGCTGAAAACCGGCCAGGGTAGACGCACAGAAGGTGCAGCCCATTTTGCACCCCACCTGGCTGGACACGCAAATGGTGTAGCCGTAGTTATAGTGCATCACCACGGACTCCACATACTCGCCATCGTTCAAACGAAACAGATATTTCACCGTATCGTCCACGGCAGAAACATATTTTTCCTCGATTCGGCAGGTGGGAATGGTAAACCTTTCGTCCAGTTTGCTCCGAAGATCCTTGGACAGATTGGTCATCTCCTCAAAGTCCTGCACACCCACCTTGTGTAGCCAAGCGTACACCTGATCGGCACGAAAGCGCTTCAGCCCCAGGTCCCCAAACCGCTGGCAAAGTGCCGGGTAAGTTAAACTTTTGATGTCCTCTTTCATGCCTGTCTCTCCAAAGCGGCGTAATAAAAGCCGTCGCTGCCCTGTTCACACGGAAAGCGAGTACATTCCGCCGCCAGGAAAAAGGCGCTGTGCCGGTCCAAAAATGCCGACACAACCTTTTCGTTCTCTTTTTTGTGGAGGGTGCAGGTGGAATACACCAGTCGCCCGCCGGGTTTTAAGTAGGTAGCTGCCGTCTGCAAAATGGAAAGCTGCAAGGCAGGCAGATCCTTAATACTGTCTAAATCTTTATAGCGGATTTCCGGCTTGCGGCGAAGAATGCCAAAACCGGAGCAGGGCACATCGCAAAGAATGGCATCTGCTGCCGGAAGGTCCTGGCTATGCAACGTAGCGTCCTGCACGCGGGATTCTATACAGTCCAGGTGTAACCGCCGGGCACCGCTGCGGATCAACTCCACCCGGTGGGGGTGCAGATCACAGGCGATCAAGCGGCCGGTATTGTTCATCTGTTCCGCCAAAGTAAAGGATTTACCCCCCGGTGCGGCACACACATCCAGCACCGTCAGACCCGGGCGCACCTGCAAGGCGGCGCAGGCCAGGTAGCAGGACAAATCCTGCACATGGAAATAACCTTTTTGAAAAGCGGCGGAGCGTTCCACATCAAAGCCGTCATCCACTGTCAGTACTTTCTCCGGCAGTAGACGGGCTTGCACGCCTTCATTTGCCAACATCTCCTGCAATTGACCGGGCGTCACAAACAAGGAATTAGGCACCAAAAATAATGGCGCACGACCGTTGATATAAGGCAGGAACGCAGCCGTAGCATCCGCTCCATAGGTCTTTTGCCACATAGCCAGCAGGGGCTGCGGCACAGAATAGCGGAGCATGGGCGTATCCGGCAAATCCGGATCCGCGGCGATCTGCCGCAGTACCGCATTGATCATACGGCCGTAATATCCTTGGCCCACCGTCTTTGCCAGTTCCACCGTTTCATTTACCGCAGCAGGCACAGGCACCTTGTCCATATACAGCGCCTGGTAGGCGCCCATACGCAACAACACCCGCACCTTGGGCTTCAATCGCCCGGTGGTGAATTTATCCACCAAAGCGTCCAAAGTGATTTGCCGTTCCAATACGCCCCGCACCAAAGCAGTGGCAAAAGCCCGTTCCTGCCCGTTGGCCACAGGTAAATGGTCGAGAGAAAGATTGGAATAGGCGCTCTCCTGTTGAATTTTATATAGGGCTTCAAACGCGGCTAAGCGCGGAGATTTAACGGTCATTGCTTCGTCCTGCCAGGAGCAGCAGCCGCAGCAAAGTAGCCAGCGCAGAGGCCAGCGCCGCCACATAGGTAAGGGCAGCAGCCGTCAGCACTTTCTTCGCGCCCCGGTACTCCTGTTCGGTTAAAAATTGATTGCTTTCAATGGTCTGCAAGGCCCGGCGAGAAGCGTTAAACTCCACCGGCAAAGTCAGCAGCTGAAACAGCGCCACTAAGGCATACAACACAATACCCACCATAATCAGCGGCCGCCAGGTAAATACCATGCCCAGCAGCACCAGCGGAATACCCAAAGAGGAACCGATGCGGGTGGCAGGAATGGCAGCGTTACGAATCTTTAGCGGTGCATAGCCCTGTGCGTGCTGGCAGGCGTGGCCCGCCTCATGACAGGCAACGCCGATGGCCGCCACAGAGGTGGCGTTATACACATCGCCGGACAGACAAATTTCTTTATTCTTCGGATCGTAATAATCGGTGAGAGTGCCGCCGATCTGGCGAATTTGCACATCGGTAATGCCGTTTAGCTGCAACAGTCGCGCCGCCGCCTGGGCGCCGGTCATGCCGCACATGGCGTGCACGCTGCTGTACCGACGGAAAGCCCGCTTCACCTTGATTTGACAATAAAAAGAAAACAGCAGGACCGGGATCATAATGACCCCGGTTGCGTAATAAAGCATATAGGCGTTCATAAAATCACGCTCCTAAAACAGTACCTACCGCCACGGGGTGCCCGGCCAAAAAGGCCTTGGCATCCATGGCTTTCTTCCCCTGGGGCTGCACGGTCAGCAGTTCCAAACCGCCGCCATTACCGCAGGCAACAACCAATTTGCCCTTGCTCTCGATCACCGCACCGGGGGTGCTCCCCTTTTGTTCGCTTAAGCGAGCAGACAGCACCTTCACCGTCTTGCCGCCAATGGTCGTGGTGGCGCAGGGCCAGGAATACAGCCCCCGCACCTGATCGTGCAGCTGCGCTGCCGAGCGGTTCCAATCCAAGGGGCTCATAGACTTGGAGATCATTTTGGCATAACCAAAATCCCCTGCCGGTTGGGGCACCGGGTGCAGATCGTCCAGCCTGGGTAAAATCTCTGCCAGCGCCTGTGCGCCTAAAGCCGAAAGCCGGTCAAACAGCATTTCCGCCGTTTCCTCCGGGTCAATGGGTGTTTTCTTAACCAGCAGCATATCGCCGGTGTCCAGTCCTGCGTCCATTTGCATAATGGTCACGCCGGTCTCTGTTTCGCCGTCTAAGATGGCCCACTGAATGGGCGCCGCGCCTCGATATTTAGGCAGCAGCGAGGCGTGCACATTGATACAGCCATACCTGGGCAATTCCAATACCGCCCGGGGCAAAATCCGCCCGTATGCCCCCACCACGATCAAATCCGGCGCCAAACTCTTTAACTGCTCCAAAGTGGCCGGGTCTTTCATCTTCTCCGGCTGAAAAACCGGCACGCCGTTCTCCGCAGCCAGCACCTTCACCGGTGGCGGAGTCAGCACCATTTTGCGCCCCTGTGGCTTATCCGGCTGGGTAAACACGCCCACCACGCTGTGGGGGCTGTCCAGCAGGGTTTGCAGGCACGGCACGGCAAAATCCGGCGTGCCCATAAATACGATACGCAGCGTTTGCATCTTAGTCCTTCTTTACTGTTTTATCCATACGGTCAATAAAAAGCACACCGTCCAGGTGGTCGATCTCATGGCAAAATGCCCGGGCCTTTAGGTCCTCGCCGGTATAGACATGCCATTTGCCCTCTCGGTCCTGGCCTTTCACCTGCACCTTTTGGGGGCGGCGCACCGTCTCGTACCGACCGGGCAAGGACAGGCAGCCCTCTTGACCGCACTGCTCACCCTCGGTCTTTACGATTTCCGGGTTAATCAGTTCCACCGGGCCGTCGCCGCAATCGATGACCACAATACGCTTGAGAATGCCCACCTGCACCGCAGCCAAACCTACGCCGTTGTCCTTATACATGGTCTCAAACATATCCTCCACCAAGGTGGCGATACGCTGGTCAAACACTTCCACCGTGCGACTCTTTTTTCTTAAAATCGGATCACCGTATTTTACTACATTCCGTAATGCCATTTTTTCTCCTAACCCAAGTCAATGGGGTTCAAATCTATGGAAATCTGCACCTTTCGCAGTTCTTTCATTTTAACAGTAGCTTTTAACACCTGCATGAGCAAATTGCGAACAGATTTTGAATTTTTACACTTAATTGCCAGCCGATACCGATAGGTATTGCTGATTTTTGATATTCTTGCCGGCGAGGGACCAAGTACAATCAGCTTTTGCTGCTGTTCTTTATTCTCGAGCACCAGCGTGTCAAAAAAGGCCTTGGCCGCCAGCGCCGCCGCGTTCTCGTCTTCGCTGACAAAGAACACGCCGTAAATATCGCAAAACGGCGGATAGGTCAAAATACGCCGCAGAGCGTACTCCGTCTCAAAAAAAGCCGGGTAGTCTTGCCGTGCTGCCAAGTCGATCACCGGATTGCAGGGATCAATGGTCTGAATCACTGCCGTGCCGGTAGCGTCTCGCCGACCGCTGCGCCCCACCACCTGGGTGATCAGGTCAAAGGCACGCTCGTGACTCAGGTAATTTTCGTCATACAGCGCATTATCCGCATTCACCACACCCACCAGGGTCACATCGTCAAAATCCAGCCCCTTAGCCACCATTTGGGTACCCACCAAAATATCATATTCATGGGCCGCAAAGGCGTCAAACAGCTTTTGGTGGCTGAATTTACCTGCGGTGGTGTCTGCATCCATACGCAAAATTCGCGCCGCGGGAAACAGCGCTTGCAGTTCATCCTCGATTCGCTGGGTGCCAAACCCGCTGTACCGCACCGCGTGGCTGCCGCATTCCGGGCATGTATTGTCCAGAGGCTTGGAATAGCCGCAATAGTGGCACATCAGCCGGTTGGAATAACTGTGATAAGTCAGCGAAATAGAGCAGTTGGGGCAGGTGATCACATGACCGCAGTCATTGCAGGCAATGAATGTATTGTATCCCCGCCGGTTCATCAAAAGAATAGTCTGCTTGCCCGCGTCCAAATTGGACTGTATCTGCTTTTGCAGGGTGCGGCTTAGAGGCGAACGGTGCCCGGCGTGCAGCTCCCCCTTCATATCCACGGTACACACCTGCGGCAACGCAGCGTTGCCAAATCGGTGCTCCATGGAACAAAGGGTATATTTTCCCGCCTTAGCCGCCGCATAGCTTTCAATACTGGGGGTGGCAGACGCCATCACAAACAGCGCGCCGCTCTCCCCTGCCCGGTAACGGGCAATGTCTCTGGCGTGGTAACGAGGAGTGCGCTCACTCTTGTATGTCAGCTCCTGCTCCTCGTCCATAATGATCAATCCCAGAGCGTGCAACGGCGCAAACACGGCGCTGCGGGTGCCCAGCACGATCTTAGCCTCTCCCCGATCAGCACGGCGGTATTCATCGTTGCGCTCGCCTATAGACAAGCCGCTGTGCAGCACCGCCACCTGGCGGCCGTACCGTTGATGAAACAGCCCCAGCACCTGCGGAGTCAATCCGATTTCCGGCACCAGCACAATGGTATCTTTTCCCTGCTGCAACGCTCGGTCGATCAAGCGCATATACACCTGGGTCTTGCCGCTGCCGGTAATGCCGTACAGCAGCGCGCTGCCGCCGTCACCATCCAGCATAGCGGACAGCGTGTTGTACGCCTTTGTCTGTTCGGCAGACAGTTCGATCTCCGCCGCCTTGGGGGCAGCAGGCAGATCCGCATACGGATTTCTGTACTTCTCTTTTTTGAAAAAGCGCAGCACGCCGCACTTTTCCATATTTTTCAGCACGCTATCGCCTACGCCGCAAAGGGTTTTGATCTCCTCTACGGTGGCGCTGCCAATGTCCAGCAGAAGGTCGGCAACAGACTGCTGCTTTGGCGTTAAGCGGGGCAGCTCTTCGCCGCGACTGACGGTCAATTCCGCCATACGTACCCCTGCCACGCCGATCTTACCGAACCCACGGGGCAGCATTTGCAGCAGGCACTCGTAGGTGGTACAAAAATAGCGGTTTTTCATCCACCGAGCCAGACGAATTTGGCTCTCGTCCAGCTCCGTACCGTAATCGCACACACGGGCAATGTCTTTCAGCGCCGGATTGATCCCCACAAACACTTGCAGCACAATCCCTCGGCGCAGTCGATTGCCGCTGCCAAAGGGCACCTCTACCGCCACGCCCGGGCGCACCCGATCCGCCAGTGCAGGGGGCACCGCATAATCGTAGTCACTGTCCAGATTAAAGAAGGTGCGCTCCACCGCCACGGTGGCAATGGGTCGGTTCTCTGCTTTGTCGCTCACTTTATTTCTGCTTGAGTTCGTCCGGCTCCTCAATCACATACTTACCGGAATTGATGTCGTCAATAGCCAAGGATACGGTCTTGGTGTCCAAATGCTCCTCATTGGCAATAGCCTCGTCCTGAATTTCCCGGGCGCGCTTGGCCGTGCCAACCACCAGGCTGTATCGGCTGTTTACATTCTTGAGCATTTCTTTCAAATCGGGATTAAACATAGTATTCTACCTCCAGTAGCAGTTATTCTGCGTTGCGCTTTGCCAGCTCATCGCAGATGATGTGATTGATTTCGTGCACAGCGGTGTCCAAATCGTCATTGAGCACCTGATATTTGTAGCAGTCACGGGACTGAAGCTCTACTTTGGCAATTTCCAGCCGGTTGCGGTTCACTTCGTCCGTTTCGGTCATACGCCCGCGCAGGCGCTGCTCCAAAATCTCAAAATTCGGCGGGTACAGGAAGATGGACACACAATCCGGGCAAATACGCATTACATTCTTTGCCCCCTGCACCTCAATGATCAAAAAGCAAACCTTGCCCCTGGCAATGGCCTGCTCCACCCCGGCAATAGGGGTGCCGTAATAGTTGCCGGAATACTCGGCATATTCAAAGAAGCCACCGTCCGCGATCATCTTTTCAAAATCCGCGCGGGTCTTGAAAAAATAATTCACGCCGTCCACTTCGCCGGGTCGGGGCGCCCGGGTGGTGGCAGAAACGGACTCAACCACATCGTCTCGCAGTGCCTCAATGGCCCGAAAAACCGTGTCCTTGCCGCAACCGCTGGGTGCGGACAAAACAACTAATAAGCCCTTTTTGGTCTCACAATGCATCGCGCCCCTCCGCAGAACATTTTTCAGCAATTTTGTTCAGATCCAAATAAGACAGGATCACATTGTCACTGTCCGTAATAATAACGCTCATGGTCTTGCGGCCATGGGTGGCGTCAATGAGTGTTCCTTTTGCTTTGCCATCTTGTACAATGCGCTTGACCGGGGCAGACTCCGGGCTGACAACGGCGATCACCCGATCCGCATTCACAAGATTGTTAAAGCCGATATTCACCAGTTGCATTATTCGATGTTCTGGATCTGCTCTCTGATTTTTTCTACTTCAGCCTTAATGTCGATCACTTTACCGGCGATGGCCACATCACTGGCCTTTGACCCGATGGTGTTGGCCTCCCGGTTGATTTCCTGCACCAGGAAGTCCATTTTTCGGCCAATGGGCTCCTCTGCCTCCAGGAATTTGCCCAGCTGGGCAATATGGGAGCGCAGGCGCACCGTTTCTTCCGCCACTGCCACTTTGTCCGCAAAGATAGCCGTTTCCTGGAGCAAGCGGCCCTCGTCCAAGGTCACATCGCCCAGCAGCTCATGCACCCGGGCAGCCAGCTTTTCATTATATTCCCGCACGGTTTGGGGGGAGCGTTCTTCCACAAACGCCACACAATCCAAAATGGTCTGTGCTCGCCCAGCCACATCGGCCTTCATCTTGGCGCCCTCTACCTCACGCATGGCAACAAACTTATCCAACGCAGCGGCTGCCACCGTCTGCACATAGGACCAGATCTTGTCCTCGTCCTCCTCTGCCTTGCGCACCACCAATACATCAGGAAAGCGGGCAATAGCGGCAGCGCCCCAGTCCTGCTTCGCACCATAGGTGTCTGCAATCTCCTGCAAAGCGGTGTTGTAAGCACCGGCTAAAGTGTGGTTCACTGCCACCTGGGCGGCCTCTGTATTTAGCGCCTCAATGCCCACAAAGCAATCCACCTTGCCGCGAGACACTCGACTGTTTACAAAGGACTTGAGCTTATCCTCAATAAAGCCGTACTGCCGCGGCACCCGAGAGGAAAACTCAAAATAGCGGTGGTTAACAGACTTCAGCTCTACGGTGATGACATAGCCGTCAATCTCCTGCACCGCACGGCCGAACCCGGTCATGGATCGTATCATAATATTACCCCCAAAGAACGGTATTTTGCGCCCACAGCGCCCTGCGTTCTTTTGTTGCAAATATTATAGTCGTTCCCACAGGATAGGTCAACACTTTGTTCACAGTATATTTACATTGTTCATAATATATTAACATTTGTATTCATGAAGCGCAAAAATAATCCAAACGGAGCGTTTTTGCGGCATCTACCCCACCCCACGGCAAAAGAAAAAGCAGGAGATTGCTCTCCTGCTTTTTTTGATTTAATAAGACCCGGTGGGATCGTTGGCATAAAAGCCGCCGGTGCCCTTTGCGCCGGGATCGTCGCCTACTTCTTCACCGCCTTGGTCAATACCACCGCCGCCTGTGCTGGAGTCGGTGAATACAGTGAAGATGTTGAACGCTTCTACCTCCATCTCAGGAGTACTATAACGCTTTTTCATGTTAAATTCCTCCTTTGATTATGCGCCTAAGAAAGCGCTGTTGTCGCAAATGTTACCATAGGCAATGCACTGAACCGTTGTGGTCTTTGTGCCGCCGGTGACAAGCTGGGTTTCATAAGTGTAAGTGAACTTCACATACGCTCTGGTGTAAGTGGCAGTTGCAGCCGCATTGGCATTCTTGTAATTCAGAATAAACTGATTACTGAAGTCAATGGGACTCTTGGCCTTTACCATCTTAACATTCTTGCCGGCCTGTACGCTGTCTACGGTAAACGCAGCATCGGTAGCCATGGCGGCGTCGCGAGTGTAAAGGGTGCCCATCTCTGTGATTTTCACATCATCCGGCAGACCGGTGGTTGCCGCACTGTAAGTGCTGAAGGTGGTGGCCGCAGATTTGGACTTCATGCCAACACTGAATGCGGTGGGGAACTTATGCTCCAGACTGTAACGAATCTTCTTATCAGTATCCAGCCGTACCAGCTGGCCGCCGTCCGTCACATAGTACCCGGCTGCACGGATTACATCACCGCGCTCGTCTGTCTCTGCAGGCAGATAATTGACTGTGAAGAATTCCTTGTTGGAGCCGTCAATATAGAAGTCATAGGCGCTGCCGTAGGTGGCGATGGCATAAGTGCTGCCAGTCTTCACTGCCAGTGCATACGCATCGGCAGCCTTAGGAACGGTAACACGCACATCGTAGCCCTTGGCATACAACTGCTCACCGTCCAAAGACACAGTGAATACATCTTGACCGTTATATACATAAACCGGGCGCAGGATCACTTGGTTGCTGCCGGCAATCTTGGCCAGCTCAGCCAAAGTGTAAGTGCCATAGTTGATGTTGTGGGGCTTGTCGCCCTCCATCACCTGCCAGCCGGCCAGCTTGTAATACGCAGAGCCGGTCAGTGCAACGGCGCTGTCGCCCACCTGCACCTGCTCCAACTGAGATACGGTTACATTGGTATCCTGCAGCAGTGTGCCCTGGTAAACATTGGATCTGTACTGATCCTGAACAGACAGCTGTACCTGATTCTCGGCAGGCGCAGTATCCGTAGTCAAATAAGCGGTTACCAAAATGCTGTCCGCGGCTGCGTTCTCATTTTGCATACGCATAGTGTAGGTGGTGCCGTAGTTCAGCACATCCTTCTCCTTGCCGCCGGCCGTTACGGACCACTTGTAAACGGAGCCGATCACGCCCTCCGGTACAGTAAAGGTACCTACGGTGCCGTAGAAATAAGACTGATCCTTAGACACGGTAATGGGTGCGGCGTCGTCTACCACATACTTAAATGTAACAGAGAACTGACGGCGCAGCGTGTCAGAATTGTTGGCTACGTTCAGCGCAGTAACCAAAGCGCCAGTGGTGCTGTCCAGTACCTTCTGGCCGGGCAGCTCCGTATCGGCAGCGGGCTGACCGATGTTGCGGTAGCAACTGCCATTGTACTCTACATACGCCCGGTCATTATTGGTACCATCCGTATTGTAAGCACCGGCTGCGGACTGAGAGCCCTGGTAAGCCTGTGCCTTAAACACATTGTTCACCTGACCGTCCGTATAGCCGGCCTGCGCCAGATATTCGTCCGTAAAGGCGTTCTTATCCTGGGTGCCCAGTACCACCACGAATGCGTCATACGCGGTGTAATCCGCCGGGACTTCAATGCCCTTAATGGCTGCGTCCAAAGCGTCTTTCTTGGTGTTGATGTCCGTCTGATAGTCGGACAGCTCTGTAGTGGTGCCCTGTACAGTCACCGTGCCTTGCAGCAGGGTTTCCACCTGTACCTGGCCTGTCTTAAACATAGGCTGGTCGGTTTTTTCAGACTTGGTGTAGGTGGCGTTTGCGTTGGCGTCCTTATTATCGGACAACTTCATCGCCGCCGTGGCCGCGTCATCAAAGGTCAACCAAGTAGACAGGGTGTAGTTCTGCTGGCGTACCGTCTCGTTATTCTCGTTGATCACATTTTTGGTCAAACCGTTATTGGAGATCTGTACGCGATCGGAGCCGCCGTACAACTGATTAAGCTGCGTATAATCCGCACGCTTCATCAGCTTGGCATAAGCCAGCACCAGATCGTCATGCAGCTTAGAGGCTGTCTGTACTTGGTTATCCGCATACGGGTTATTCTTATCGGTACGGTTTGCCGTTGCCACCGGGCTCAAGTCCGTATAGTGCTGCTTGGCAGCATCAAAGGCCTTGATAAACGCATCGGCACTGGAATCCGTATATGCCCCGGTGCTGCTGTCGCCGTCCGTTACATCGTCATAGGCGTCCTGATAGGTTTTGCCGATGGCAGTGGAGGCGTCCATATCCGCGTCCAGTTTGGTATAGCCCTGCTCATCCAAGCCCTTAGAATCGTTAATGGCATTGCCTACCGCAGTGTCAAAGTCCTGAACCAGATCGTTGCGCTTCGCCACAAATTGCTCATAAAACGCACCGCCGTCGGTGGCGTTCAGATCTGTCGCCGGGTTCCAAGAGGTGGCAGCGTCCATGCCGGACAGGATTTCCATTGCCGTATCCGCAGAGAACCGGGTGATGCTCTGAATCAGCTGGTACATATTGGCACCCTGGAACTTATCTATATCCTTAATCTTCAAGGAGGCATTGTTCATCAGGGTGGTGGGGCTGGCAGAATTTACATCTACGACATAAATCTTGGTGGCATCATTGATAATGCCTTTGCAGTTATTCGCTGCTTTGTCGTAATTATCCTTTTTCCCGTTGGTGTCACCATAAATACCCCACGGTACGGTATAGACACCTTCCGGAGAAGTCTTGCCGGTTTTTGCCATACAGCGATCGGGCATAAACTGCAATACATTATACCAAAGATGTGTAGAGAGATTGGACAAACCAAATTCACCGGTGGTATGGTTCCAGTGGTTTTCTCTTTCACCGGCAATATTGTAACTGTCACTAGTGCCAATGTAATTGCCAAACTCCCAGTTAGTGGTGGAATAGCCTCTCCACATTTGATCCGTGGTCAACAAATTCTCATTGGTTGCGTCAGCTTGCAGATTCGGTTTTCCACTGCTTTGGGGATAATCGGAAATTAAGCGGAAATAGGGGTTCGCATTCCCCGATGTCGTTGATTCCGCAGGGAACAAACCGTTTAAGGCGTTTGAATTCCACCCACTATCACGAATTTGAGACATCACAACAGGCATGCACATAATGTTGGTGGTGTCATTCTGCGAACCGTCATACAGAAATACAGCGGAATTATAGTAAATCTCGTACCGGTTGTTCACAAATGTCTTTACATCGTTGGAAGCATTTGCCTTACTGGTGGGACCAGCATACAACAGATTTTGAGAATACTTTGCATTGACAGTTTCATAAGCTGAACCATCACCTTTACCGGTAGCCACCTGGGCACCTACGGTGCTGAATTCCGCCTTGTAGGGGGTCATTTTTTGAATGGCTGCATACAAATCCGCATTCAGCTTTGCCACATATTCCATATCCGGCACTGTCTTGCCCAGCTTTACAGCGTCCAAATAGCGGGACGCCTTGTCATACAGTTCATAAGCCGGTGCCATATTGGTGAGAATATTGGTGGCAGAGAAAGTCTTCATTGTAGACTTAAACAGATCCATGTTCTCACGGATCAGCGCCTCTGCGTACGCGCTGGTGTCCTTAATAAACAGGTCATAGGCGTTAATGGAGCCACGGTAAATATTCACATCGGTGAGCTTACCGGTGGCGCCCTCGCCGTACACCACCTGGCCGCCGGTACCGCCGGCCGTGCCGTGGATCAGGCTCTGTAAGGTTAAGCCGTTATCCGCATACGTCTTGCACTGCGATTCGCGGGCCTTGTAGGCGTCATACATAGACACCTGCTTGCCGTCAATATAAACATAGATACGGTCATAACTAATGTACGGTACCACCTGCAAGGTCACATGACTCCACTTATCCGTAGGCAAAGTGAAAGTAGAGTCAGACTTAAAGGACGAGTCGCCGCTCTTATACTCAATGGTGCCGTCCTCATTGACGCGGAAGTAGTTATCACTTTCGCCGCCCATACGGAATACGGCGCCGTTATCAATGGTATCGCCCGGATTATACAGCATGGTATAAGTATAACCCGCAGCCGTGTCTGTCAGATCCTTTACCGGGTCCACCTGGGTGGCCACGCCTGACTTATTCAAAGGCAGGTAGGTGCCGTACACGGAGTCCGTCTCCGTCGCATAGCCGGCAGCAGTACACGGATCCTTATAGATCACCTGTGTGGTATTGGCGTCATAGTTGGTCTGCGTTGCCTTCAGCTGATCGGCCTTTGCATTCTCCACATCGCCCAAAGACAGTGCCTGGTCATAAATACAGAAGTCGCTGATGTAACCATCCAGCAGGTAATATGTGCCGCCGATGGTGGTGGACCAATAGGGGTTCACGCCAAAGGTCAGCTTAGAGGGATTGGCACCGGCGTTCTGGAATACAGCCTTGAACCAATCACTGTCCAATACGGAGCCGAAGTTCTCGCCTGTTGTGGAAGAAGAAACCAGCTTGCCGTCAACAAATACGGTAAAGCAACTTTTGGAGATGGAGAACACATAGGAGTGCCACTGGTTCTTCGTCAAGCTGCCGCTGGTTTTGGCCTCCGTGCCCTTCTTCATACCGATGGAGCGGTTGTCTGCCTGGTAGGACAGCAAGTTGAAGTTCTTCGGGTTGCTCTTATTGCCGACACCAATGGAAATATAGTTCCACTTGGGCGAATCAATAAAGTCAAAGATATGGGTATTATCAACGGTAGCGTCCGTCATATAGGAGTCAAAGGAGATGGTAATACCACGGTTGATATTGGTGTCGGAGAACATACCGTCCACATTCATCCAAGCAGTAGAAACGCCCTTTACCTCTTTATCAATGGTTTCATCTGCGGCAGAACCGGCATTGGTCTTCTTACTGTTATCAAAGTGAGCAGCCAGTCGACCGTCCTGCACCACCATATCAATACTGCTCACATTACCGCTGTGCTTGGTGGAGCCGTTGTACTCACCAATGTGGTTGCCTTTGCCGGACACATCCTCTCGGGCATTGTTAGAGGTAAAGTACCGGGCAACCAAGTGGCTGTTGGCGGTATCGCCGGGCTTCACAGCCGTCTGGGTAGAAGTCGCCTTACCAAACGCCTGGGACAGGTTGTAATACTCCATATCGGAAATTGGAATAATGCAGCCGTGGCTGGGGTTCAGGTGATTGATGGAGCAATTATCCGCAGAAATCTTAGAATAACTCTCAAAATCGGAAGTATAGGAGAAACCGAAGCCGCCGTCGGAGAAATAATCTACCAGCACGCCGTAGCTGCTTGTGCCGGAGATGGGGAACACCTGCGGGCCTTCTGCTTGCGGGTTGGAGACGGACTCAAAGATCTTCGCATTGGCAGCATCATATTCGCCGTCAGAATTAGAG
>ERZ1023650.155-NODE-155-length-14328-cov-20.613256_pt1 | contig 14328 bp, 8 predicted proteins | sample MGYA00380337_ERZ1023650 | MGnify/ENA primary metagenome ERZ1023650 (study PRJEB33179, sample SAMN07449042) | human gut metagenome | biome: Human-gut; feature: Human associated habitat; material: Faeces | host: Homo sapiens | place: India:Kasaragod | collected...
CACACTTCCCGCCGACTGGTATTTACCGGCACTCCTCTCACTTACTGTTCTTACCAAGATCCTTCGCTTCACTCAGGATGACGAGTGGGAAGCGTGGCTCCCCAGCCACCAGCCACTAGCAACCTTCGGCCCATCGGGCCGACAACCTTCAAGCCCCAAAGGGGCTTGTCCATAATGACGCCTTCGTGTGTCCTTTCCATAAAATTATAAAATAAAAGAAGGAGGTATTCAACGCCATGAATATCTCCTTCCAAATCAGGAATCGATTATTTCACTTCCGCTTCATAGCGGGCCAGAGTGAAGCAGAGGTCAGAGAGACGGTTCAGATAGCGGATATCCACATCATGTACATCTTCTGCTTCTGCCAGACGCCACATACATCTTTCAGCGCGGCGTACCACGGATCTGGCCACATCCAGGAAGCTGGAACCCTTTGTAGCTCCGGGCACCAGGAAATGGTCCAGAGGTGCCAGGGATTCAGTATACTGGTCGATGATGTGTTCCAGGTTGGTCACATGTTCCGGCGTAATGTTCGGTTCCTGGTCCAGGCTGGCCACATCAGCCATCAGAAGCCACAGTTCCTTCTGGAGCTTGTAAATCGTTTCCTTCACATTGTCATGAGCCGCAAAAGCGCGGGCCATTCCCAGAACGGAGTCCGCTTCGTCCACTGTACCATAAGCTTCAACGCGAAGACTGCCTTTCGATACCCTCTGATTGGTATAGAGGCTGGTCTGTCCCTTATCACCTGTACGTGTATATACCTTTGCCATGACAATCACCTTATTTCTTCAATTCAGGGAACCAGAGAGCAATTTCTCTTGCTGCTGTTTCCGGAGCATCGGAAGCGTGAACTACGTTTTCATCGATGGAAGTAGCGAAATCGCCGCGGATGGAGCCGGGTACAGCTTCCAGCGGGTTGGTAGCGCCGTTGATCTGGCGAACTGCTGCTACTGCATTTTCACCTTCGATAACCATAGCCAGTACAGGACCGGAAGTGATGAAATCGATGAGAGCCTTGAAGAAGCCTTTGCCCTTATGTTCAGCATAATGTTCTTCAGCCAGTTCTACAGGAACATTGATCATTTTGATTGCGTGAATGGAAAGGCCCTTTCTTTCGAAACGGGAAATCACTTCGCCGCAGATGTGTTTCTTCACGCCGTCCGGTTTTACAAGTACAAGAGTTTTCTGAATGTCAGCCATAAATATGACCCTCCTTAATAAGAATGCATTTGTGCTGCGATCTCACGCAGCTTTTCCACCCGCTCCTCCGTAGAAGGATGCGTTGAAAACAGATTTGCCATTCCGCCGACACCGGCCAACGGGTTAATAATGAAAAGCCCACTGGTAGCCGGTTTCGCATCAGCCATTACCTTATGATGCGCATAGGCATCCAGCTTCAGAAGCGCATTGGCCAGCGCCAGAGGTTTACCGGAAATCTCAGCGCCCGAAGCGTCAGCCATGAATTCCCGGGACCTTGACAAAGCCAGCTGGATCAGAGTCGCCGCCAGCGGAGCCACCACGATGGTCACCAGAAGAGCGATGGGGTTTGCACTTCTCCCCTCCTCGTCCCGGCCGCCGCCGAAAATGGCAGCCCACTGGGCAATATTGGCAATGTAGCTGATGGCTGTAGCAATAGATGCAGCCAGCGTCATTATCAGTGTATCACGATGACGGATATGTGACAACTCATGACTTAAAACTCCTGCCAGTTCATCCCGGTCCAGCATGGAAAGAATCCCTTCTGTCACCGCTACAGCCGCATGATTTTCATTCCGGCCCGTAGCAAAAGCATTGGGCACATCCGTAGGAATCACATAGAGCCTGGGCATGGGCATATGGGCCTTCTCCGTCAGCTCCCGCACCAGCTGGTACAGCTCCGGCACATCGGACTCCGACAAAGGCTGGGCATTATAGGCGCGGAGCGCCATTTTATCGCAGTTCCAGTAAGTATAGAAATTCATGGCGAATGAAATAAGAAGCATGGTAAAAGCACCACTCCTGCCGCCCACGACACCGCCGATTGCCATGAGAATCACGCTGAGCAGTGTCAGCAGCATCACCGATTTGACTCTGTTCAAAGAAAAGACCTCACTTTACGCAATAAATAGAAATTTATGAATATGTTGAAATAAAAAAAGTGGTCGGAACGACATGATTCGAACATGCGACCTCTACCACCCCAAGGTAGCGCTCTACCAAACTGAGCTACGTCCCGACATCGGTTACATGTAATAGGATACACAATGAAGAGAGATTTGTCAAGAGAAATTTTACATTTCTATTTGGGAAATAAGAAAATGAGGGTTCTTAAGATAGACCGGCCGCTGGCGGTCGGGTTCGTAAGTGGGTCTTCGGCCCCAGGGTTGGAGTGGCATTATGGGTCCTGTGAGCGCGCAAAAAAAGCTTCCCGATTTCTCAGGAAGCTTTTCGATCAGAATTGAAATACCACTTTGCCCAGCACATGGTCCACCGGCACAGGGCCGATAAACCGGCTGTCGGAGCTGTGGTTGCGGTTGTCCCCCATCACAAACACCATGCCCTCGGGAACCGTATAGGAGCCATCCATGGAAAACTCCATAGGTTCATTGATATAAGGTTCATCCAGCTCACTGCCATTGCGGTACACATGGCCGTTCTTGAACTCCAGCTTATCGCCGCCTTTGCCGATGACCCGTTTGACCCATACATTATGACCCTGGGAAGATTTGTCGAAAATGGCGATATAATTCTTCATCGGTTCATCCAGATCATCCATCCAGGAACGCTCCCTGTGGGTCCGGCTGTCGATAATGACGATATCCCCGTAATTCGGCATTTCTCTAAGGACATGACTGATTTTCGAAACAATAAGATATTCCCCATTGGTGAGGGTAGGATACATAGATTCACCAGACACCTTGGTGGGTACAAACAAAAAAATGTGAATCAGCATGGCCAAAAACAGGGCCACCACAATAGAATAGACCCAATCTAAAACTTCGTGCATAAACTCTCCTTCATCTATCTAAAAATGTGAAATCCCTCTGCGCATGTTTCATTGTACAACATCACTCCTCTTTCCGCCAGTTTTTCCTGTAAAATCCCCGGGACCTGCTGATGCAAAGACCGTGAGTCCCCGGAATGCCCCTTTCTTCCTATTTCCCTGCTCAAGATGATGCATGGCAGGCACCTTGCCATCAGAAAATTTTCATGTGAAAAAGACTGCGAAGAAATGATTTCCATTTTTTCACAGTCCTTTTCAGTGATTTCCTTTAGAAACCCTCATGCAGGAAGGACCTTTGCCTCTATCCTTCCTCCTGCCATTTACGTCCCTCAGACTTGAATGATATTTCCGGCCTCCACCGGTATGGACAGGCGGAAAACTTCTGTAGTCTTCTTGAAATCATCCAGGTGCAGGACTCCCATAAGACGGCATATCATATCGCCGGCAGGGGTATAATTATGGGCATGGCAGAAAGCGATAATCTGTTCCGTATATATGCAAAGCTTGCTGAAGTCTTCGAAGTAAACAAAAACGCTTGTACTGCTGGGAAGCTGTTCTACTCCAGCGATTTCTCTATTTTTTCCCTGTACAATGATTCCCAGTTTTTCTGTCCGGTACCGCTGATGTTTGATATCATCCAGACTCAGTGTGACAAATGGAAAATTCAGATATCCCTCTGTAAATCCACTCTTAATCAACTGTCCTTCAATGGAGGATGCATCATAAATCACACTGCCTATATCTTCAAGCACATAATTTCTAACTGCCTTTTTTTCATATACATATTCGGCTGTAATAAAGCCCATCTGAATGAATCCATTGGGCGGGCGATGGCAGAAATGGTCAGCCCCTTTCATCATCCGCTCCAGCTCCTCTTTCCGAAATTCAAATTCAGCCAGCGCCTGATTCACCTCATCTAGCTTCTTTTTGTATATCTGTTCGAGAAAATCATAGTCATTCCGTCTCAATATTTCTTTTATCTCTTTCAAGCTCATATTGAGTGCTTTATGATGCTGTATCATATGAAATACCAGACACTGCTGAACATCATAATAGCGATATCCCGTTTCCGGATTTACATAAACAGGAGAAAGGATACCCACTTTGTCATAATGACGAAGTGTAGCAAGGGTCGTATGATTCAGTTTGGCCATCTGCCCGATTAACAGTCTGTTATTTTTCAAGATTCCCTCCAAGCAGCAATGCTGTCATAAACACCTCAAAGCTGGTCTTGTCAGCTCATTGCAATCCTTCTAAAAGAAATGAATACCCCGCCTTCCTGATTAGTAGAATGATTTTTCGACAAATTCAGAAAATAATGACGTTTCTACCATATGCACTAAATCCTTCAACCATAATAAAAGATCATGAATCTGCACTGCTTTTTTTAATCACACTTCGTCCCGAAGTCCTACCAGATAATCAACGGACACATGGTAGTACTGTGCCAGTATCAGCAGCTTATCTGCCAATATTTTTCTCTTGCCCAACTCATACATACCATAGGCAGCCTGGCTGCAGTGAAGCACACCGGCCACATCGGTCTGTGACAGATTATTGGATTTTCGAAGGAATTTCAGCCGCTCTGGCCAAACAGCATCAGCATTTTTCATAGACATCACATCCTTTTCCATCGATTGCTCTATTTTCCGTTTTTATCCAGCTTAGCCAGGATTTCCGCCATTTTCTGCTCCAGAGCATCGATACGTTTATCCTTGTCTGCATTGTCCTTCTTCAGGGCATCGATTTCCTTAGACTGACTGTTGATGACTTTTGCCATTTCTGTCTTGGACATGGCCTCGCGTCCTGCGCCGCCGCGTCCTACCTTGAAGGAAACGCCTGCATTGAAGCCGGGATCTCCGTTACCCAGGGAAACGCCTACGTTCACCATGGTATTTTCATTGGGATGATAGAAGGCACCTACAGCGGCGGCATTGGCATTGCGGTAATGGCCATAGCCTACAGCAAAGTCGGCCTTGTCGTCGGGATCATAGTCCAGCGGATGGAGAGCGGCCAAAGCGTTGCTTCCGGCTGCGGCCTTATTGATGTTATCGTTGAGCCTGCCGTAAGCATTGTTCATATCCCGGTAAATCTGCTGCGTGTTGGCGGCAGTCAGGCCGTTGACGTAGCCCACATTAGCTGCGCTGGTCGGGTCGTTAGCATCGCTGACAACACCCGTGATCACGCGGCCCTTGCCATCCTTGCCATTGACATCAATCTTCGTAGCCGTGCTGCTGCCGCCAATCTGGATGGTATCGCCGGCGGTATTCGTGTGGATGAGGTCGCTGGTGGTCTTGAGACCGGAATCCAGAGCGGACAGGTTCTGAGCAACCGTCATATCTTTGCCAGTAGCAGAGTCTTTGCTCTTGATATAAGTACCATCTTTGTCCACATGGACTTCATTGTAGAGCGTGCCGCCGGAGATCAGACCCGTATCGCCAGAATCTACCTTGCCGTTACCTTCGACATTGACGGCGTAGGTCGTCGGAGTCGTATTCGTGCCATCGATCTTAGTGACCTTCGTATTCTCGCCATCGACAACTTTGACAGCATCCTTGGCGATATTATGGATAGCTGTCTTGCTGGCATCCGTGAAGTTGCCATTATTGATCTCGGTGATCTCCTTGGTATTGTTCTTCACTTTCTGATTAATTTCTGCATCTGCCTTTTCACGGTCCTGCTGTTCATTATACAGCTGTTTACCATTGACGGCATCCGTGCTGCTATCGCTCAGAGCACCATCCTTGAGGTTCGTGATGGTCGTACCACCCTCGCCTGCCAGCGTGATTTTCGTCTTGTTCGTGTTGGCATCATACTTCACGGCACTGTCGGAGAGGTTGCCGATGTTGTTCGTAATGTTCGTGATGGCCGCCTCGCGAGCCTGCTTCTCTTTCGAGATAGCATCAGCGTTCGCTTTTACGTGCGTGTCGAGCGTATTAAGGTTCGAGGAGACGCTGGCATCCTTCTGGATGTAGTTGCCGTTCGCATCCAGTTTGCCAATCTTGCTATCGAGAGCCGACAGATTTTTGCCGGTGGTCTCGTCTTTCTTCACATAGTTACCATCTTCCGTCGGACGGACTTCATCATAGACAGTCTTGCCTGTTACCATCCGACCATCATCAGCTTTGATTTCACCGGTACCGATAGCACTGCCCCACTTTTCAGCATTAGCTTTCTGGTCATCTGCCGAAGCAACAGAGCCGTCTGCATGTTTCAGGTTAGCCCCGATATTGGATGCATCGATATTGGCCTTACCTGCCAATGCCTTGTTGGTAGTATCAGCTGCACTATTAACAGCCTCATTGACCATGTTCTGGACATCCCCAATATTAGCAGCATTGCCCTGGTTCTGTTCTGTAACGGTATATTTATTATTTTCATCTTTTTCAATGCCGCTGCCTACATTGGTGATCTTGCCTCCGTTGACATCGACACTGCCATCATCGCCAAGGGTAATCTTGGCACCGGTGGTCTTGCCGCCTTCGGTCTTCTGGTTGCTGATGGATGTGATATCTGTCAATTCTTTTGCCAGCTGGACTTTCAGCTTGCCATCCGTCGTGCTGTTGACGCCGATGTTGCCTTCTGTCAGGTCGCCCTTCGCACCGCCGATGATATCGAGAGTGTTGTTGAGCTTCTTGTTAATGACAGTCGTATCGTCGCCCTTGAACTTCAGGCCGTCTTCCAAGGTGGCAATCTGATGTTCACCGGTTGCATCTTTATAGACGATACGGGTCAGGCTTGTTCCGTCTACACCGTTTTCACCATTGATGCCATCCTTGCCATCTTTCCCTTTAACGTTGTAGCCATTCTTGACAGTAATATCAATAGAATTCCCTGGCTTTCCATCTGCACCGTCCATGCCGTTGGTCCCGGCAGGGCCCGTCAGACCGATATGGCCCACGCCATCCTTGCCGGAGATAGAGACAGCATCCTTGCCGTCCTTGCCGGAGATACCGACTTTGCCATCGATACCATCCTTGCCGGCTTCTCCCTGCGGGCCTGTGATGGAAACGCCATCCTTGCCCTTGTTGCCGATCATGATGTCATTGTTCAGCTTCAGATCATAGGTGACCTTGCCGGTCGTAGCGTCCGTGGTTGCGTGGAGCAGGATGTTATCGCCGGTATAGGAGCCCTCTTCCGTACCGGCTGCATTGCCGCCTTCTACCGTCAGCGCCGTATGAGAAGAATTGGCCTTATCGGCTTTCGAGTTGACTTCATTGTAGACATCCTGCAGGTCTTTAAGGTTAACTGCATTACTCAAATCAGCGCCAGTCGCTGTAGAAATCGTAGCGTCCTTACCATTTGCATCCTTAGCACCAACAAGGGCACTCTTGACGTTGGTGATTGTTGTACCATCTTTACCAGCGAGCGTAATCTTACCTTTCTTGGTATTTAAATCATACTGTACGGTGTTATCTCCCAGTTTCCTCAGCTGGGCCACGTTGACAGCATCGGTGTCATTTGTGCCGGCAGCCAGGCCGGTAAGCTGACGAGTTTCATCTGCTGTACCAACGGACACAGCCGCCTTCTTGGATGTCCAAGCAGGTGTGGTACCTGCAGTTGCACCAGTCGGATCATATCCGGCAACGCCAGCTGCAGTCGATGCTACGGACCCGCTGCCGATGGCTACGCCTCCATCAACTTCCGCATTAGCGTTGTAGCCAAGGATGGTGACATTGCTCTTTGTAGTTGTCACTGGACTATCAACGGAAGCAGAACCGATGATAACGGAATTTTCAACAGGTTTAACTTCAATTGTCGCATCACCAGTGCTTGTCGTATCAGGAGTTTTAGTGCCGATCGTGCGGTTGCTTGCAAAAATCTGGGCGTTTTTCGTGTTATAGACTTCGTTTTTCGCACCGACTACAGATACCGAGGTCGAGCTGTCCACTATGTTGCCGTTACCAATGACAGAAGCCGCACCGCCGCCTTTGGCGTTTCTGATGGATGTGCGCATGGCTTCAGACAATTTATTTGGATTTTCGCTGCCTGCTGTCTTGATTTCATCTGCGCCAAATTCTACTGCAGAATTTGTGACCACGTTGCCTGCACCGACCATGACTGTGCCGTTCGCATTTTGTGTTCTATTTGCAGAGCCTAAAATGCTGTCAGCCATACCGGCGGTACCCTGGGTACTGGTTAACGATTCTACACTATCCAAAGAGCCGATAACAGCGGCACCAAAGTTCTGTAATCCGTAATACTTTTCGCCCCATTTCTGATGACTGTACAATCCGGAAAGTGAAGTGTAGCTGCCCATGGCCGTGGAGAATACGCCGTTATTATAGGTTTCATTACCTACAGTCGTAGCGTTGGAGCTTAACATACTGTTCCCGACCCCATTATTGCCGGAATAGCCTGACGGTGTTGAAGTGGGGTCCACATTTATATCTCCCAATGTTCCCTTATAACGGTGAACGCCAATCGTGGTGCTTCCGGAACGGGCAAAGGCATTTTCACCGATAGCGATACTGCCGGTAAAGCCGCTCTTCTGATTTTTTAAGTCCTCATTACCGAAATTGAAAGTTTTTTCCAATGTACCAACGGGGTTATAAGCCGATGCATTTTTCCCGATGACAATACTTTCCCCATCACTTCCGTAGGTTGCATCATACCAAATTTTTGTGTTATACCCAATGGCTACATTTCCCGAACTATTAATAGATTTTGGGTCTCCCTGCCATGCCTCACCGTTATGTATGGTATTTTGATCACCAATGGCTATAGCATGGCTGCTTCCTCTGACGGTGTTATTATTCCCGACAGCAACAACATCTTCCAATGAGCCATGGGCTTTGTCTGCCTTCGATATGAAATTATTATTACTGCCAATAGCAATGGAATCTTTGACATTTACAAAATTAATGTTATCTTTTTGTGGTTTCGAGTCATTGGAACTTGCAAAGAATTTCTGGCCGTTATTGTCGCCAAAAATAATCGTACTATCTGAATCCTTCAATTTGTTGTAAGCACCAATCATATAGTCATTATGGCCGTTTTCCAAGGAGCTGTAGAAACCATCAATGAAATTGAGCTGGGTTACACCACTGTTATCGGCCTTCTCTTCATCAGACCATGTCTGAGTTCCTGTTACCTTATTTCCTACACCGGTGACCTGTGTCATGTAGGCATTTTCAACAGAGTTGCCGCCGCCCATCACCATGACCTGACCGCCACTGGTCGGAATGGCATCCTGCAAAGCCTTTTGCAATTGTTCAGCGTTCCCGGTTGAATTTAATATTGCTTTTGCCTTTTCTTTATCGATGTCACGATAGGAATTCTTGACCGTATTTCCAGCACCATAGATAATAGCTGCGTTGGAGTCCGTGGTCACGTTGGCCTGGCCTACGATGCTGTTGGCCACGCCACTAAATTCCTTTGTGGTATCCGTGTTGTTATTTACATTGACAGTACCATAGGACAGAGCTGCAGCGCCCTGAAGACCTGTTCCGAAAACAGCAGAATACGAGCCAACCACAGTTGATGCAGCTCCATCTGTATGTGTCACATTGCCAGCTGCCAGACTAGCTGTTCCTTTCGCGCCATCATTGTTTTCATTTGTGTATTGATCATATCCTAAAGAAGGACCAGCCGTTACGGAATAGTATTTAATGTTATGGTTCGGCTTTGTCAGTGCATCTGCATTAGCTTTGACCTGTGCATCAAGAGCACTCAGGTTCTGTCCGGTGGTGTTGTTTACATTAACGTAATTTTGGGAAGCGGTTGGCTTGTCATAGTCATAGAGCGTCTTGCCTGTTATCAGCTGGTCGGAAGTAGATGCATCCGTAGCCTTGTCGGGTGTACCTGTAGTGAACGTACCTGCACCAAGAGCCTGGCCCCAGGCGTCTTTGCTGGCTTCCCGCGCTGTTTCTCTCTTTGTTTTTACAGCATCACTATCACTCGTGTCTTCAATGGGATTGTTGTTTTCATCAAACTTTATGTTTCCATTTTCATCCGTCTGATAGATTTTGATCTTACTGCCCACACCAGAAGCATTCTTCAACTGTTCCATGACAACAGCATCATGGTCTTCAATCCCATCTGCTGCTTTGACGAGGCGATTGTAATACGCAGATGTATAGGGGGCTTTCTTTTTCACTGATTTAGGAGCTTTTGTATAGTCATTCGTAGTACCATCAATCTCATTTTGTTTCGGATTGCCTTTTTCATCGGTCAAAGTTTCCCATTCATAAGTATAACCGGATTCATCGCCTGCATCATGGCCGAAGGCAATGGTCCCCGGTTCATCAGCAGTTGCCTGGTAGCCAAGGGCTGTTGAGATTTTATCATCTTGTTCATATTTGTTCGTGATAGGATTGAATCCAGCTTGCACCGGACCAAATTCTCGTGTTTGCTCGGACCATTTTCTCTCGTATTCATCACGCGTTATTACGGTTTTTCGCACTCCGCTATCTGTCACCAAAGACTGAAAACCAGCTGCAAATGACAGCCGAGCATTACTCCCCGTTGAACCGCCAGCGACTCCGGTAGAATACTGTCCATTAACAGCAGCAGCAACCCCACCAAAAGATGAAGCATTATCAGAAGCATATACAACATTTTTCAGTCCGCCACTATTATTAGAACCCAAGCCAAATACAACATTTTTTGCACCGCCACTATTTGTAGAATAATCATTATTTGCTACATTTCCAAATCCTCCTAAAACAACAGAAGCAAGGCCATTAGAGATGTTAAACGAACCACCAAATACCGAAGCAGCCTCACTATATCCTTGCCCCGAAGCTGTGTTTGACGACCCACCAACTACAGTACTTCCCCTTCTGCTTGCAATATTGTTGTCTCCACCGATAACAACCGTATTATCGTTAGATGCCAGAGCATTTCGAGCTCCTACAATCACAGAAGTTTCAGTTGTTGCGCCGTATTTCTCATCAGCATTTCTGTCTTGGATGGAACCGCCCAGAATCAGACCTGTAGCTTCGGAATCAGCATACGCTACAGCAGCATAAGCTGAGTCCCCCGTGCTCAGATTGTGCTTGACGCTGATGGTATTATCATTTGACTTAGTGATACCCCAGCCGGCCTTGACAGAACCACCCGTCTGGGCAATGGCGTCATTCATCTGACCAACGGTAACAACATCGGAGTTATCGGTACCTTTAGCGACATTGGTGATGCGACGCTTAAGAGTTCCATTACCTACGGAAACGTAAGAGTCGCCTTTATCTGTAGATGTAGCATCTGAATTGGCACCGATGGCGATGTTCCCGTCTTTGGCTTTAGCGCTATAGCCTAAAGCAACGGAAGACCATGTGATTGACGGTTTTAATTTGATCCCATAATTATCGTCTTGTACCGTACCGGAAGTTCCTGCATTTCCTTCGTAATCTACTACCTGGCTGGTTTCTTGGGTATTTTCAGCGACGGCATTGGAACCGATGGCAATGGAACCCCAGCCGGTGGCATTAGACTGGAAACCAACAGCTGTTACATAATTGTTTCTCATTCCGACAGGATCATTCTTTCCCCCGTTATTATATCCGTCGAGTTCCCCGATAAACACACTGCCTTTTGACTGTCCGGCATTGCGGTTCCCAATGGTAACCGTCTGCTCTCCTGCCTGTGCATACAAGCCCGCAGTGACAGCACCCGGTTCCTTTGCACCGCCGCCCTCATAGTTGGGTAATTCTTGCCAAGAGCGGTTATTGTTGAGACTGCTTATTTTATATGGATACTTCTTCCACTGATTTGTTTTTTCATCAAGGTACCAGTAGTAACCATTGGCTCCTACATAGTCATTATTTTTCATACTTTCAGTTCCGTCTGCTGCCTGCGCAACTGGCATCCCTACAAACGAGAAGCTCCCCAGTGCAATCAGTACACCGGCTGTCAGAGCGGCACTGCTCTTGGCTACGCTGCGCTTTGTATGGCGGCCGTGGCTCTTGGCAATTTCTGAAACAACGACACAGCATTGCTTCACTTTACTGTACATGACCTTATAGATTTTGTTCATGTGACCCTGCCTCCTGTATTCTAAAAAAACTTCGAATCTAATGTGCAGATTAGATTCATTTTCCTTAGAATAGGGCCTGCTGTCACAGTAAGGTCAAATTGCCTATCAAAATATGAATAAGAATCCTAAACTAATAAATACGGTAAATTTACGTCAAATTATTGTTGATACAATATATCATCTATACTATTACCTCATATTGCACCAACAATTCATACTATCAGCTCATAAGCCTTTTCTGATTTTAAAGCCCTCCCTTGATAAACTTCATCTATTTAATGAATAAACATTCTTGTATAATAAAAGGCTTAATAACAAAACGTATTATTTCATGATTTGATTGATTGAATGAATGTAAAATTTCTCCTTTTCATTTCTTCTATAGACATAAAAAGGATGGTATACTCCCTTCCGAGCAGACAGATTTTTTGTTTCACCTGCCTGCTCCGAAAGGAGCATACCATCTGCTATTTTTTCGTTATTTTTTGGATGTCAGATTACTTCTTTGCAGCCAGAGCCTCCACTTGTTTTTTGAGTGCTTCGATTTCTGCTTTCATTTCAGCATTGTCCGCTTTCATTTCAGCTTTATCCTTTGCATTCTGCACATCCCTGGCCTTCAACTCGGCAATTTCCCTGCTCTGCTTGTCAATGACAGATGCCATTTCCGCTTTGGAATACTTGATATACTTATTGCTCTTTCCAAATTTCAAAGAGAACCCGCCATTTACCATGTTACGGTTATCACCCATGGTCCAGCCCAGGTTAAACATGGTCCTTTCGTTAGGACGATAGAAAAGTCCCACAGCAGCAGCGGTGGCATTGCGGTAATTGCCTACGCCGGCAGCGAAGTCCCACTTATCTTCCGGATCATAATCCAACGGATGAAGAGCAGCCAGAGCGGCGGCACCGGCGCCCACCTTGTTGATGCGATCGCCCAGTTCCCCTACTCTGCCGTTCAGGTAGTTGATATTCTGGGTATTGGAAGTCACCTGATTTTCTACATTCTGCAGCTGCCCATAGTTCACCGCATCAGAAGCGTCAGTACCATCTGCTACGTTGGTAATTTTCTTTCCGCCTGCATTGATGCCATTAACAGTCATGGACGGCCCGCCGGCAATGGTAACACCTTCATTGTTTACCGTAGTGTTCCCCACTTTCACACTGTCTACGGTAATATTCTCCTTGAGGCTTACAGTAATATTGGAACCGTCCACCTTTGTGTTAATATTGGTCTTATCGCCAAGGATTCCCAGTGTTTCAGAAGGTTTAACGTTTGCAGCAGTTCCCTCATCGGCAGCAAAGGAGATAGGATTCGTGTTCGTCGTGATTTCCAGCGCTTTTCCACTGCCGGAAGTAACGGAAGAACCAGTGCCGGAGCCACTCCCTTCTTCTTTTGGTTTCACCGTAGTTGTATCTGTATCCGTCTTGCCGCCTGTAATGTTGGCCTTGATAGTGTACTTGGTGCCAGTGGAATCCTTTTCAATCTGGATACCATCACCGGCGACGAAGTCAATTTTCGGTGCCGCATTCTCCATAGCTGCTTTCAGCTGGGCCACGTTCACCGCATCGGTATCATTCAACCCAGCAGCCACATTGGTAATCTGGCGGGTGTGGGTATCATCACCGATAGAAACAGCTGCCCAGGATGATTTCCACACCTTGGAATCAATAGAACTTTTGTTATTTGTCTTGGGATCCCAGCCAAAGACTTCGGCTGGGGTAACGGCTATAGAACCGGAACCGATAGCCACACCGCCATCGATAGTGGCATTGGCATTGTGGCCAATCATGACTGCATCTTTGAGGTTTTCAGTATGTTCTATTGGTGTTTCAGTTGTTACTTCTTCCGTCCAATCACCAAACCATTCATGATGCACAATTGTTTCTGTTTTTTTCACAGAATCCATCGAACCGATGATGACGTTATTATTGCCACCATCCAGCTTGTGGTAATCACCAACCACAATGGATTTGTTTGAATTTCCAATGGTATTCTGGTAGCCAATCGCATAAACACTAGAGGAATTACTGATATGGCTCTGAACACCATTGAGCATATTGAACTGTGCAGGATTTTCCTTTGTCCCGGTAATGCTACTGCCTACACCAATAATCTGGCTGCTTTGTGTATAATCCGTTTTATTACCGCCGCCAATAATCAAAGTAGCACCGCCAGCATATCCATTGGCCATGCTATCGCGAATATCTTGAGATGCAGTTGCTACATCTGTACTTGCTGATCCTTTCACCGTAATATCTGTGATTGAATTCTTGATTTCGTTACCAGCACCTAAAATCAAAGCACCATTTGCATTAGGGAAACGCTGATTAAATAAGCCTTTCGCCTCCACAAATCTGTGAATAAAAT
>ERZ1023650.157-NODE-157-length-14133-cov-25.564569_pt1 | contig 14133 bp, 7 predicted proteins | sample MGYA00380337_ERZ1023650 | MGnify/ENA primary metagenome ERZ1023650 (study PRJEB33179, sample SAMN07449042) | human gut metagenome | biome: Human-gut; feature: Human associated habitat; material: Faeces | host: Homo sapiens | place: India:Kasaragod | collected...
TGCCATCCCAGAAAGAGCCCCAGGTAAGCCAAGGGGTTCCCTTCTCATCAACGATGAAATTCGGGTCGATGGCATTCCAGTTGTCTCTATCACCCTTGGAGGCGACGAGGCAGCCCTCATCCTTCCAGCCATCCTTATCAGATAAGGAGGTATTGCTGAGCAAACCGATGGCAGAAGTATTCTTGCCAAAGGTAGAACAGGAATAAGCCAGATACCACTTGTTCTTGAATCGAATAACATCCGGAGCCCAGATATGCGTGGTAAAACCCGGCACACTATCATGCGTCCATGCCGGAATTTTCTCATTTGGCAGTACTCCTTCCCTACTTAAGGTCCAATGCTTGCGGTCGGTGGAAGTCATCTGCGTGATGCCATGACCTGTGCAGTAGAGATAGTACTTGCCATTCTCATACGCCATCACGGGGTCGTGGACAAAAGGAGTATCTACCACAATCGGTTCCTGCGGAGCATTCTGTGCCATCATCTGGCAACCACCTTTTACAACAGGAGCAGCAATGAACATTGCTGCTCCCAATAGTATTTTAGAAATCTTCATATAATTACACCTTATTATATATATAAGAGAATTACTTGTTCACAAATTTCTTTCCGTTTACAATCACTACACCCTTGTAGCTCTTGTCTACCTGCTGACCGGAGAGGTTGAACCACTTGCCATCATTCTTCTTCTGGATGATGATAGGGTTCGAGATGCCTGTAGAAAGGCTTGAGCCGTCGATGTAAGACTTCTCGTTCACGAAGAAGAGAGTTACGTCTCCCTTAATTGTGTTAGAAGTCATACTAAAGGCATAATTATAAGTTTTCTTATCCTTTGTTATCGTAGCATTCACCTTGATGGTACCGCTTGCAACATACTCAACAACCATATCGACCAAAGAACCATTCATATCTTGCTTGAAATTAGTCCAATCGAAATTATTGTCCAAGGTAAACTGCACATTGGCTGTATTTTCATTGGTGTTACCACCCAATTTTGTAAACCATGCATAATTGTCGTTACGAAGCACGAAATACTCTGCATAATTAGAAGCTCCACGAGATGCCGATGCAGCAACCAATGCCCAATTGTCCCAATTATTAACCTCATCACTATAATTATAGAACTTGAACTCAGCCTTCTTGCCTGACTTCAAGACATAATCAGAAGAGAAGTTTGTCCAGAATCCTGCAGTCTTGTTTTTCTGCTGAGAAACAGGATAGTAAACCGGAGTCGTTTCCTCAGCCTCAGCATCGATATTCAGGGTATAATCCTTCACATACTCATAATCGTCCTTGCTGATGGTCATGGTCATAGTAACGTTACCCTTGCCTTTTACCTTGCCCTCATCGGTCAGGATAGACGGATCACTTGATGTCCAGGAAATATTTGCGCCCATCTTACCCTGTGTAGGCAAAGTAGGAGCCGCATTCAGGGTGGCACCATTAGAAAATGGCAAAGTCATCTTTTTAATGGTATATTTAATGGCTGCCTTGGCATCAGCCTTTACAGCCCAAACCTCCTGCTGATAGGTGAAGTTGTTCTGTCCCATAGTCAGACTACCGCTTGATGATGAGAGAGCAGAGATGGCGATGGCTGGGATATTGGTATAGTCGATGGTCTGCTTAACCAACACACCACGATAAACTACATTATTGATAGTCAGGTGGATGTAATCAGTACCAGCCGTACGCTTCCAGGTTCCATTTTCGGCACCGGTGATAGTTCCATCGGCATTGAGAGTGATGTTGACTGGTGTCTCGAAAGCCTTGGCAGCAGTGTTCTGACCATACTGATGACGCATAAATTGATAGTCGCCTGCAATGTCAGCATCTGCGATAGATGCCTTGGAAGCAATCGCCTCATCGGTGATAGTCTCGCCATCAAACTCGAATGGAGCTGCCATCAACCATCCCTCATCATTCAAGAAAAGCTGATGAACACGTACCTGATGACCCTCGCCACCATTGCTGAAACGAGTGTGATAAACTACGAATGCACGTCCCTGCTTGTCGATGAAGGCAGAGTTATGACCCTGTGCTATCTCCGTACCAGACATCGCATCCCACTTATAGCCACCGAAGAGCAATACGCCACGGTTATCTGCTGTAGTAGAACTATAGTTCATCTTATAGCTATTATAAACGGCAGAAGTACCATTGCAATCTACGAATGGACCGTCAGGATTCTCTGAACGGAAGATGCGCATCTGATAACCACCATCACTAGTCAAGCCACCATAGCTCATGAAGAGGAAGTAATACTTGCCAATCTTCTGGATATAACTAGCCTCGCCAGATACATAGTAACCACCTGCTATCTTCTTGCCGAAGTAAGGATCGCTAGTACAGTTGGCATTGGCTGCTCCAGGAGTTGTGGTAGAGCCATTCACCTGATAAGGGAATTTATAAGAATAATCACGAAGACCATTGCTCTTGTCCAAGCGAATCATAAAGATGCCACCCGACCATGAGCCATAGCTCATCCAGAGATTGTCATTATCATCATAGAACACACAAGGGTCGATACAATTTGGCCAGTATGTTCCCCACTTATCAGCTACCTTATATCGAGTTGGCAATGAGGACTCACCTGTAGCGATGGCAAAGTCGGTATTTTTCCAGTCATCTGCTGCAGCATACACATTATGTTCGTATGTGCCTTGGAAGCCAGAGAATACCACAGGTCCCTGATATACCCAAGGTCCCTCGATATTGTCAGAGGTGAAGCAAACGATGGAAGAACACCAATGATCTCCGTTCAAGCTCATATACAAGCACCACTTCTTCATGGTCTTATTGTATATAATATCTGGAGCCCACTGATTACCCTTTACAGTATATCCCTTATACTGCCAGCCATGAGCATTGAAGTTACCGAACTTCACCTTCTCACCCTTACTGTTCTTTACTTCTGTGATGAGGTGAGAAGCGTAAGCATTGGCATAATTCACCAAGGTACCCTGCTTATTGGCAAAGAGACTATTCACATTGCCGGTAGCTTCCTCACCAGCCTTGAAGGTGGTCCACTCTTGATAATTGCTAGCAGTAGTGGTCTTGCCTCTACCCAGGTGAGAGCCATATATATAATAGGTAGGAGAGCTAGGGTTGGTGATGTCGTCCATCACGATGGAAGGGTCATGGCACACCACACGCTTATTATATGCTCTTGCCTCGTAAGCCTTGGATAAGTCATTGTCTGTGACTTGGGTCTGGGCATTGGCGCCGATGGCAGCCAATCCCATCATGGAGAGTAATAATTTCTTCATCTTTTTACGAAGTAGTTAATTTGATATTGTATTTATGAACCGAAAAAAGGCAAGCCTATGGAAACAACAGGGCTCCATAGGTCATGCCTTTTATAGTATTTCAAAGATTCTCTTATCTACGACGAGCGTAGTGCTTGCGAGCAGATGCTGCGCCAAAGTTCAAGTGGCTACCATCAACAGAGAAGCCAACCTGTACATCAGATGGATCGAAGTTGTTCAAACCAAGATAATACTGGTTATAAGTATTACCATCAGTTCCAACCATGATGAACTGAGCATCTACTGTACCATTACCGCAGTTAGTAAAGTAAGCTGTTACCTGAGCACCATTCATAGCTGCCAACCAAGTTGCCCAGTCTGCCTGACCACCAGATTTGTTGCTTGCTTCATAACCAGCGCCCCAGCCATAGTTGTCAGCACGAAGCACTGTCTGTTCTGCATCTCCACTACGGAGCACAGCCAGGAAGTTGTACCAGTTGCCTAACAAGTTGCTATAGTTTGTAAACTTGATTACAGCAGTCTGACCAAGAGCAATCTTCTCAAACTCTGTATATGTTGGAGCAGTCCACATTGTGCTATTATCTTCTGCTCCAAGAACAGAAGGAGACATCGTTACAGCCTTAACAGCTGACTCAGCAACAGTTACATCAACCGTAGTCTTCTTGCCATTCTCTGTAGTGATAGTTACCTGATGTGTACCAGCTGTAGCAGGAATCTTAGAGAATGTCAACTTAGAGTTGTCGAGCACTGCAGGATCACCCTCTACGTAAGTAGCAGTAACCTCCATACCTGTTGGGTCGAATGCCAATGTATGGTCTACGCCCTTAAGTGCAGCAGAATTGTAGAAGTAGTACTTGGTACGTGAAGGAGCCTTGGTAATCTTAATGCTCTTGATACCAGCTACAACGCTAAACTTGGCATTTGCACTGATAGTCTTATCTGCAGTCTTACCCAAAAGAGTCTTCTTCAATGTTGCAACAACATACTTCTCGCCTACCGTCTCCATATCAGGAACTACGACGAATTCAAGGTCACTGGCATCTACATCCTTGATTGCACCATCAGCGTAAGTAACCTTTGCCTTCAATGTAGAAGTGAAATCCTTCAAGGAAGTACCCTTGTCTACTTCGGCAGGAACATCAATCAACTCCATAGACTCAGGCTGCTGATCCTTTACATCAGCCACATCCATCTCTGCCTTGTCGAATACATAGTGACAACCATCAGTAGTGAAGTCGAGATAGAGGTCAGAACTCTCAACAGGAATACCCAGATATTTCTGGGTAGAAGTCAATCCTTCAGTACCGGTAACCTCAGCTACAACATCTGCTGTATTATCACCATAGTTGGTTACGGTTACGGTTACCTTGGCACCATTCATCTGAGCCAGCCATGCTCCCCAATCTGCTGATGCTGAGTTGCTGTGAGTAATAAGAGGACCACCATTTCCACCAACAGCATCACCCCAACAATAATCATCAGAACGCAGGCAGCAATACTCTGTCTTATCAGCCTTGCGAAGCACTACCACATAGTTGTTATAGTTATTTGCACCAGAGGTATAGTTGGTAAATGTCGTTGAATAAGACTTATTACTTTCAATCTTGATATCAGCATCCAGGTGAGATGTCCACCAGGCATCACTATTATCTGTTGCACCAAGTGTAGTTGGCGAGATGGTAGGCGCAGCATCCTTATTACTATTTGCGATAGAATCTATCTTTTCAGAAAGCCAATCAGGTCCATTGACACTAAACATGTCACTTCCCTCGCATCCTGTCAGCGCAGTCAAGCCCATGGCTGCCATGCAGAAGACAGATGCTAATTTATTTAGGTGTTTCATATTGTTATTCTATTTTATATGATCATGAATATTGTTACTTGCTCAAATCTACTACAGGATGAACGGTCCAACCTCTTCCGAAGAAATCGGTTGAGTTGTCAATACCTTCATTCGCAGAATTACCCTTTAAGTTAGGGTTATTGTTCAAGAGCGTCTGGAAGATTGGCAAGAACTCATGACCTGGTAAATAGGTATCGTATGAGCTCTTTACATGTTCAGGGTCTGTCTTTGTCTGAGCATAAGTAACAGGAGTTTTTACATCAATGGTCTTGCTCTTGTAGAATGTTCCATGCTCCTTCAACTGATCCAGACGACCATTATCATAGAAGAATCCCCAACGGATCAAGTCCATACCACGGCCATTCTCACAACCGAACTCCTTAGGACGCTCCACATTGGCAATCTGCTCAAAGAGTTTATCCTTTGTATTGAAATCCTCAAGCTTCAAATCTGCCAAGCCTGCACGCTGACGAACTTCATTAATCCACTTGATAGCCTGCTCTGTTGGTCCGTTTACCTCATTCTCACACTCAGCTGCACGAAGCAAAACATCTGAGTAACGCATCATACGGAGGTTGATACCACAACGAAGACCTGTAGCTACAGATGAATAAAGTCCTGTGCGCATATTAGTCCACTTGGCAATTGGAATACCACCATAGTTATTGTTGGTTCTGAGCGTATCAGTAGCTGTAATCTTCTTGGTATAAGCTACGTTGCCATTTTCAAAACCTTCCCACTCTTTCTCGTATGTACCGAGAGTCCAGTAGAGACGTGGATCGAGCTTACCTGCAGTAGTACGCTCCTCCTTGAAGAGGTTATACAACCATGGTGATGCAGAAAGGTCTGCCCATCCACCGAAGTCACCAGGAGCAAAGTTAGACTCTACTGCATGTCCCTGAGTCGCATTAGGACTTACATTGACAGGAGTCCACTCATCGTCAACGCCCTGAGTACCATAATCCAGATACTGTACCTCAAAGAGGCTCTCATCATTATTTTCGTATGCAGAGCCTTCACGGAAGTTGTCGCCATAATTAGCCATCAACTTGTACTTACCGTACTTAGTACCACCGATGATATCCTTGAGAACTTCCAAAGCCTCACTATACTTGTGACGGAACATCAAAGTACGTGCATAGTAACCTGCAGCTGCACCACAAGTAGCACGTCCCTTTGCCCACTCGCCACCAGCCTGACGGTTAGGAAGCAACTCCATAGCCTCCTTCAAGTCTTTCTCTGCCTGATCCAAGACCTCATCGCTTGTATTATTGGCACCATAAAGACCATCCAGTGAAGAATAGGTAGAATAGTCAGTAATCAATGGTACATCTTTATAATAACCTACCAGATTATAATAAGCGAAACCACGGATAAAGAGAGCCTGTCCCTTAATGCGCTTCATACTTTCACTGAGTTGAGCATTATCACCTGTTGTGCGCGAAAGAATGAAGTTACATACATTAATGGCATAGTAATACTCACGCCATGGCCAGAATGAAATTCCATCTGTTACCGGGTCATTCATATCATCGAATGGCATATACCAAACCTGTGATGAGTTCCAGACTTCATCGCCACGAACTGCATCTATGGTATAACCTACACGGCCAGTGGAACCCTCCATACGGAGGTCATGGTAAGCGGCAATGACGCACTCTTCCAAGTCATCAGAAGTAAAGCCGAATGTACCAGTTGTCTGCTCATTAGGATTTGTCACTTCCAACTTGTCTTCGCACGATGTCATAGACATTGCACCGAAACCAAGGAACAGAGCTAATGATAATTTATATAGTTTCATATCAAATGTTCTTTAAATAATAATGATTCTTATAGTTTTCTCTTCTCATTCTATTAGAATGTGAAATGGAGTCCACACATGAATGTTCTAGCACTTGGGAAAGAGCAGAAGTTGTAACCTGGAGTGAAGGTACCGCCAGCATAATCTACATTATATCCATGATAGCCTGTAAAGGTGTAGAGGTTCTGTGCTGATACATAGAGACGTACACCGCTGACATATCCACCAAACCACTTGTCTGGGAAGTTGTAGCCTAATTCTACGTTGGCTATCTTCCAGTAAGCAGCATTCTGAATCTTGCGAGAGCTGAAGAGGTCATTCCAACCCAATGTAGCGTTGTTGGCTGCATATGTGCGAGGAACATTAGAGAGATAGGTAGAACCATCCTCTGACCAGCGGTTGGCATCAAGCATTGCAACATCCTTATTGCCATAGCCATAGCAAGAGTTCAAGCTATTATAGATATCATCAGTTACGTGGTAATTCAATACTCCGTAGGTAGAGATATTGAGGTCGAAACCCTTATACTCCATGTGGGTGCTCAAACCGAAGTTTACCTTAGGAAGACCACTACCCAATACAGTCTGGTCGTAAGCATCGATTACGCCATCAGGAGTTCCATTAGGACCTGAGATATCCTCATAGAGGCAGTCACCAATATTGGCACCCTGCTGAACAGCATTATTGTCCAAATCATCCTGGGTACGTGCGATTCCCTTATATACCCATCCATAGAATTGACCAATCTCTTGGCCTACGTATGTTGCATAAGCACCTGTGATGTAAGACTCTGTACCGAAACCGAGAGAAGTTACCTTGTTCTTCAAGGTACTCAAGTTGGCACTGATATCATACTTGAAGGCGTGATCACGGTTGCGATAGGTAGCACTGAACTCGAAACCACTGTTCTCCATAGAGGCTGCATTCATGGTTACAGTAGTATTAGCTACACCTGTCTGTTCTGGCACAGGAACACCATAAAGCAAGTCTTCTGACTTATTCTTATACCACTCTGCAGTGAACTCCAATCGGTTATTGAACATTGCCAGGTCGATACCTACGTTGGTAGTCTTCTTCTTCTCCCATGCAATGTTTTCATTTACGTATGTAGCAATCTTAGAGCCTGTCACCTTATTGTTTCCAAAGCTATAAGTCATATTGTTACGGGTCATGGTAGCCATATACTGGTACTCACCGATGTTCTCATTACCGAGTTCACCATAGCTGGCACGTACCTTGAACATATTGACGATGTCGCGGCTGATAGGGAAGAACTTTTCCTTATCGAAACGCCAACCTACAGATACAGAAGGGAAGGTTGCCCAACGGATATTCTTGGTCAAACGTGAACTACCATCTCGACGTACTACAGCAGAAAGTAAGTACTTCTCATCATAGTTATAGTTCAAACGACCAATGTATGATGCCAGACTATGCTTATACTCATAAGAAGAAGAGTATGTGGTCTTTGCATTCTGAAGCTGAAGGAAGTATGGTTCTGAGAAGTTGACGCCCCAACCAGTCAGGAGATTAGTATTTTCCTCCTCATAGGTCATACCAGCGAGCAGGTTGATGTTGTGCTTACCAATCTTACCATCGTATGTAATAGTATTCTCTACCAAAGCATCGCTGTAGTTACGAGAGCCCTTGGTCAAACGCTCGTTCTCCTTGGCGAGGTATACACGGTTGCTCTGAATCCAGGAAGGAATCCAAGTCTTGTCCTTAGCCTCGGTCTTGCTATAAGAGAGGTTCACATTATAATGAAGGCCATGGTTCTTGCTCTTAATGCCTACCATCTTGAAGAGGTCTACATCAGCAGAAGCCGTACCTACGAAGCGGTCCACCAAAGTGTTGCGCTGCAAGAGGTTATTCACCAATAATGGGTTGGACGCAGAGATATCACCGTGGATGCCATCATAGTAAACACCATAGCCATAGGCATCGTAGCGATAACCATTAGCTGCACCTACCTTGTCATCGAGAACCCATGTTGAGTTATCGTAAGCCTTGATGGTAGGCTGCATCAAGAGTGTACCACGGAGCACGTTAGTTACATCGCCATAAAGGCCCTGAACATACTCGCCGGCATTAGAAAGACCCATATTGTCCTGGTCTGAATGAGAATATACCAAGCTAGTACGGAACTTCACGAATTTGGTGTCCATAGTGTTGTTTACACGAGCAGTATAACGCTCATAGTTAGGACCTGCACCCTGCAATGTACCCTTCTGGTTGAAGTAATCGAGAGATACATTATAAGTACTGTTGGCACTACCACCGCTGAGGGCTACGTTATGGTTCTGTCGGGTACCAGTCTTGAATACCTCGTCAAACCAGTCTGTATTGGTTGCATCCTGGAAATGATATTTACCATCCTCGCCGAGACTATATCCACCAGGCAACTGAGTGTTTGAATTCTTGCAAGCCTGACCGAGATAGTTGCTATACTGGTCGGCATTCATCACATCATATACATCACTAGGAATCTGGTCAACACCGAAGTAACCAGAGTAGTTTACCTTCAAAGGCTGGTCTTTCTTACCATTCTTGGTAGTGATGATAACGACACCATTAGCAGCACGAGAACCGTAGATGGCACCCGCAGAAGCATCCTTCAAGATCTGGATGGTCTCGATATCATTAGGAGAGAAGTCACGGATAGTGGTACCCATTGGCACACCATCAATGACATAAAGAGGAGCTGTGCTACCGAAAGAACCGATACCACGAATTCTCACACTAGGATCTGCACCAGGCTGACCGTCTGATGTAATCTGCACACCGGCAACCTTACCTTCAAGCATAGTAGAGATGTTAGAGTTTGACACCTTCTTCATCTCCTCAGCATTTACGATAGATACAGAACCGGTAAGGTCTGCCTTTTTCTGTGTACCATAACCCACTACTACAACCTGATCGAGCACCTGATTGTCGGCAGAGAGTTGGATAGATTCGATAATGGCACGACCGCGCACTGCAATCTCACGCTCCTTGTAGCCAAGATAGCTCACGAAAAGAGTCGCATTAGCCTTTACTCGAATTTCAAAATTACCATCTAAGTCGGTAACTGCACCAGTCTTGGCATCTTTAGTCTTAACTGTTGCACCAATCAGAGGTTCACCCTGATCATCTACAACATGTCCCTTGACCGTGATCACCTGATCTTGTGCAACTGTAGCCATTGCGGGCATTGGGGTGACAAAAGAAGCACCACCAACAGCACCTAGGCATAGCATCATAGAGAATAATTGTTTCCTCATTGCTTATCAATTTTTAGGTTTATACTTTGTTTATTCTATTTTTACAGTTTGTTATTACTTCGTCCGTTCTCTTTTTAGGTTGCGGATGAAATGATTAATGCTGGCCAAACTATACATCAACCATCATTTTTCAGTGGCAAAAGTACAATTAATCGGATTATATAGGGTGGACAAATGGGTTTTATAGGTGGACAAAACGCATAAACAGTAGATTTTTAAGGATATTACGTGCTTATCCACCAGTTGTGTACCCACACACACAAAACAAGGGGTTACTTGACTTATATCAAGTAACCCCTCGATTTTATTTTATTTGCTTAACAAATTATCACATCCAGGAACATTATTTCTCCGAAGAATCCAAGGAGAACTATGCCATATCTGAACCCTGAGAATCCAACTGATCCTTATATGCAGTCGGCGAGATGCCAAACTGCTTGGTGAAGCAACGGGTGAAATACTTCGGATCGTTGAAGCCTACTCGGTAGGCTATCTCCGTAATATTTCGGTTGGAAGTTTTATCAGCCATCATCTTGCGCGAGATGTCGAGACGGTAGTTGCGGATAAACTGGGCTGTTGGCAAGCCTGTCTCCTTGGAGAGATTCTTGCTCAGTACACTGCGGGATATACCCAAGGCATCTGCCAGTTCCTGAACTCCGAACTCCGAATTATCGTAATTCTTCTCCATCACATCCATCACTTCTTCCATGAATGGACGCATAGTCTCCTCTACCATCTTCCTGTCAGCCTCAATGCTCTTCTTCTGACTGTCCTGATAACGCTTCTGGTTCTGCAGAATCATCTGGATGCGACTCTGCAGCTTTTCTGGTTCATCACTTTCCTTCATCGCTGCCTCGATAGGACGGTACAAAGCCTCAACTTCCTCTTCGCGCATCTTGTTGAGACGGCGCACATAAGCATTTTGGAGCAAGGCGATGATACCTATTATAATAAGAGTAACAAACCACCAGCTCTTCCAGAAATAAGGAGTAATCTGAACTTCTACAGAGATCACCTGCTCCTTGTCGGAATTGATAGATGGGATATATTTCACCTCAAACTCATAGTCTCCAGCCGGCAGAGTGGAATAACGCACACTATGCTGACCAGCCTTGAGCTGAACCCACTCATTCTCGTATCCCTTCATGCGATAAAGGTACACGCCCTGTGTCTCGCTGCCATAATTGAGCGCTGAGAAAAAGAGGGTAAACGACTTATCACTCTCATGGATACGCAACTTTCTGGCGATGGAGATGTCTTCTTCCAGATAATCGCTGCCGGCAAAGACAGGCTGGTTATCTACCAGAAGTTCGGTAAAGCACAACTTCCCTGCCTGATGAACAGAACGGTTTATGCCCTTTACAGCCATCATACCCGCATCGGTGCCCAGGAATATCTCGCCCTTGGCATTGCGGATGGCTCCATTGAAATAGAACTGCGAACTGATCAGACCGTCTTCACGGGAGAAACTGCAGAATGCCTCGGTCTTCGGATTGAAGATAGAGAGTCCGTTATCGGTAGCTATCCACAACATACCCTGGTTATCCTCTACAATACCCTTCACGATATTGTTGGCAAGTCCGTTATTGGTGGTATACGACTTCACTTGAGTCTTTCCGTTTTTATCGCTGGTATAGCAATACAGACCGTAGCCGTTACTGCCCATCCATATCTTTCCATCCTTAGCCTGGCAGAAAGACAATATCTTATCGAAGACTCCACTCTTCGGATTGTCGAGTTTATACTGATGATACGTTACAGCGAAATCGCCCTTGCCATGAGCACGCGACTTGAGGTCGACCTCTACCATTCCCCGCACACAACCCATCAAGAGTTTGCCCTTTCGGGTTATCAGAGAACCGATGCAGCCGCGCACATTCAGGCATCCCTTGAAAGGTTCGATGAGTTGACGGCGCTTCATATCATAGAAGAAGAGGCCGTCATTGGTTCCGAGCCACATACCATCATTGATAGGATCGTAAGCCAAAGCACCGGCAAAGTTGAGTAAATGCTGATGCTTAGCATCTATCACCAGAGGAATAATCTTGCCCGGCTGACTGAGATTCATCACTGCAAAGCCCCTTCCCCAGGTACCAATCCAGAGCTGATTGCGGTTATCGGCTGCAAGAACCGAGACGGTATTATGCGGCAAACCGGAATTTGCCACCGTATAATGAACAAAGTTCATGCTGCCTGGAGTCAAGGCATTGAGACCTCCCTCTACGGTTCCTACCCACAGGGTTCCGTCGGCTGCCGCATACATGGCATTGACAGCATTAGGAGAGATACTGCCCGGGGTGGCGGGGTCGTGACGGTAGAATTCCAAATTCAGCTGACGTGGAGCCAGCTTGGTAACACCACCCGTCTCAGAGCCTACCCATATCTGTCCGTTCTTTGAGAAAAGACTGTTGATAAAGTTGCTGCTCAGCGGATTCACAGCCGTTGCAGTATTCCAATGTTCTATCTCTCCCGTCTTATCATTGAAGATATCTACGCCACAGAGCGTTCCTACCAGAAGTTTGTCATCTGGAGAAACAGCAAGGCTCGTCACTACTTCGTGCTGGAGCGAATGGTCGGTAGCAGAGCAATGGAATTCCTGCTTGCCACTATTAAACAATCCGCGATTCGTACCCATCCATATCTTACCATGATAATAAATAAGCGCCCCCCCATACCGACCTTCGAGCGGAGGGAACAGGGATGAGATGTTCTTTGCCACGAGCTGATTGTTCTTCACAGAAAACTCGCTCACTACTCCATTGTTGCATAATACAACCGTTCCTCTGCGATAGACATCACAGATTCCGAGGTCGGGAGCATTATAAGGATAGGATGTAGACAAGACGCTGTTCACCTCGCCCTTTTCGTTAAAGCCGAAACGGGTAAGCTGGTTGAAAGAAAGCATCCATATATTGCCCTTTGCATCACAATATATTCGGGTGCAAAGGTTCTTGAATACTTTGTTGAGTTGTGCCTCTACCTGGCTGTTCTCACAAGGTGGAACAACAGGCTGCATAGTATTGAGGTCGAGCACCTGCGGACCTTCTTCGAAAGCCACCCAAAGGCGCTTGAACGGATCTTCGCAGACATTACGGCAACTGTTGCTTCGCAGACTGATTCCTACAGACCCCAAACCGAAGTTCATGAAATTGAAGCCATCGTAGCGTACCAGTCCACCACCATGCGTACTGATCCATACGAAGCCGTAAGAATCCTGAAAGATATCATCAGCAAAATTATTCGGCATACCTGCAGCCATATTGAGATAGCTTACATTATAGCGACTAGGCAGCCCACCTTGCGCCCAACTGCTCAAGGTAACGATCAATGCTGCTATAAAGGTTAGAATGTATCTTCTAATCATTATTTTCCTTTCTTCCTGTCTTCTATTTTTGCATAGATGACCATACCAACTCCTAACAAAGCAAGAGCGATATACATACTAAAAAGATTCCAATTCATATCATATCTCTTTTAATTAATACACTAAATCAGTTTTTGTCTCTTTTTAAGAAAAATACCCCTATACCAAACAGTAAAGCCATAATTATCACAGCCCCCACTGCAGACATAAAAGTATCAATCTTAACGAACATATTCGTCAAGATAAATGCCGTTACTATATACTTCGCAACATCCAAGAACCATTTACCAATTTCTTTGTTCATGACGTTTGTTATTAAACTCTGCTGCAAATTTACAAAGAATAATTGAAACGAAAGAATATTTTTATGAAAAAAAGCAGGCTAACACTGATAACTGCGTTAGCCTGCTGAGATATGAAAGTATCAAGTGACTGATACTAAGTCTTTAGAACTCAAGAATCATGCTCTGGCGAGGACGGAGCTTCACGTTCTTGTTAATAAGAACGGTGCGACCGTTTGTAACATCCGTAGCCTTGTCATGAGAACCGATAATCTCTGCATAACGGGAAACATTCAGCTCGTTTGCCTCGTTCTTGCC
>ERZ1023650.158-NODE-158-length-14093-cov-15.341929_pt1 | contig 14093 bp, 16 predicted proteins | sample MGYA00380337_ERZ1023650 | MGnify/ENA primary metagenome ERZ1023650 (study PRJEB33179, sample SAMN07449042) | human gut metagenome | biome: Human-gut; feature: Human associated habitat; material: Faeces | host: Homo sapiens | place: India:Kasaragod | collected...
AAAAGAACAGCCTAAGAAGATTTTATAATATTCTTTCTATTAAATTAGAAAGGATATAAATGAGTAATTTTGTAAACCTCATGGATATTGTATATCCAATAGGCTCAATCTATCAAAGTATGAGTGTAACATCGCCCGCGTCTACGATTGGTGGTACGTGGACAAAAATCAATACCTTCCTCTATGGTGCTGATACCGTAGGTCAGACTGGTGGCGAAAAAATGCACACACTAACCATTATGGAAATGCCAACTCACGCACATGCTCAATATGTTACAGCAAATAGTGGTGGTCCAGCCGTAAGATGTGATTATTCTTCTGATGTACAAGGTCTGCTGTATCCACAAGGAATTAATACTGGAAACAGTGGGGGGGCAAGCACACAACAACCTCCCGCCCTACACAACCTGTTTTATCTGGTATCGCACAGCATAATTGCGTTAAAAGCAAGCGGTTTAAATTTAAGCGAGGTGGCGTATGTCTAATTACGTTAATCTCATGGATATTGTCTACCCCGTTGGGTCGGTATTTATTTCAAACAGTGGCGTCTCACCAGCAAGTTCAATCGGTGGAACATGGACGAAACTCGATAGTGACACGTTTATCTGCTGCGGCACGCCAAATACGACTGGTGGCGCAAACTCAATTAGACTTACAATTAATGAAATGCCGTCACATAATCACAAACTTGCTGGATTTGGCGAATGGCTCGGCGGTAATTCGCTCAATTATTTTAGAGTCGCTCTTAATGGTGCGCGAAATTGGAATCCACCGATGGATTCAATGGAAAACGTTGGCGGCAATCAGCCGTTTGACAACCGCCCCAAGTATAGGTCTTTTAACATCTATTTCCGCACAGCCTAGTTATATGTTAGGAGGTGTTGCATAATGTCAAATTTTGTTAACCTCCTAGACATTATTTATCCTATTGGTTCGGTATATATTACTTTTAATAGTACTTCTCCTGCTGCATCTGTCGGAGGAACTTGGGAATTATTAGATAATGTTTTTTTATATGGAACTTCTGGAACTATAGGGGTAAAAGGTGGAGAATCAGCCCACCTTCTGACAAAAGATGAAATGCCAAAGCATAATCACGCATTAAAAATTGCAGTTAATTGGGGTGGCGATGCAGGCGTATTAAGAAGCGTTGTTGCCACAAACTCTAACTTCTGGAAAGGTGGAGATATTGATAATGGTACGTATGATTCTAACAATTCAACATCTTTTGCTGGTGCTGGTAAACAGCATAACAATATGCCACCTTATATAACTTGTAGGATGTATAAGAGAACACATTAATTTATTTGAGGGAAACTTTATGTTTCCCTCGTTTTTTTTATGGGCAAATTCCTAAAATCAAATATAAATTATTTTCATATTATATTAGATTATGTAGAGAAGAAGGGATATTGCCGAAAATGGATGCTTTGTCGCAACTGGTGTCGCAATACTCTTTCGGGGCTATCGTTATGTTAGTTGTGACTTTAGCTGTCGCTTTTAAATTCTTAAGTGAACTGTTGGAATATTTTTATAATAAATTAAAAAAATTCTTCAATTATCAGACACTTAAAGATACACAGCACTCTGAGATTGTAGAAAGTATTGCTTCGTTACAAGCAGAAATTAAAAGTCTTAGCCAAGAAATTAGCAATCAATCGAATGATATTAAAGCACTCCAAGAGCACGAAAAACTTACTCTTGAAAGATTACAGGAGAACTCCCGCAGTTATATCATTGACAAGCATCACTATTTTTGCTATGAAATCAAGGCTATTGATGACCTTAATCTAGAATCTTTAGAGCGCAGATATTTATATTATAAGGCGGCAGGCGGCAACTCATTCATTGATGGCTTAATGGAAGAGATACGCGAACTACCGAGAATCAATCTTTCCAATCCACAATTTATTGTAAGCCAAAAGAACAATGAAAGGGGTGAATAAATGGGTCAGGAATTAAAAGCAGTTACAGTCAATTTAAAGTCTCTTGACCAAGACATTCAAGACCCTATTGTGGCTGGCAGCGCAGATGCAAATGGTCGTACTTTTAGAATTATTTTCGACCAAGAAGCTGCTGCGCAGTGTGTCGCAGATACAAAAGTTTATTTGAGTTGGCGGCATGTTCAACTAGATATAAAAGGATATAATGTTTTTACAAAAACACATGAAGACCCTATCGTATGGGAAATTAAATGGCCGCAAGCCATGTTACATGAAGGAGACGTGCTTTGTTGTGTCGAATTAGTTGATTCAGTATCAATTGCTTCTAGCACGAATTTTCTTGTACATGTATTGTCCGACCCAAATGACGGCTCTGCGTTTGTCGTTTCTGATGATTTTAGCGCTTTTCAAAATGCTGTAATCCATCTTGCTACTCTTGGGGACAAGATGGAAAAGCAAATGGATGAACAACGTAAAGAATTTCAAGAATGGACAAAGGAAACAAAAGAAATTAAACAAATTGCGACAAGTGCATATGATAAAGCTGTTTCAGTAGAAAATAAACTAGACCAGATAGCTATCAGCGCAGAAGTTAAGATTCGAGAATTTTAGCTATATGGTTTATTTTTATATATATAAAAATTTTTATACTCAATAGAGAGGGGTTACAAACATATGGCTGATGCAGAAAATGCAAAAAAAATTAGTTTTTTTCACGGTTCTGAAACAAAACTAAACGATAGTATTACCGCTGGGACTATTGGTACAAATAGTGTCGTTATTTCTACAGAAGATAATATGATTTATGTAGATGATTCTAAAGTGCCGCATACACTTGGCAACGCTAAATCTAAACAGGCTCACACTGTTCAACTAGGTGTTGGTGGAAGTGTTGGAGGCATCAAGACTGGCGATGTTATTGAAGCTGGTACTGATTTAGATGCATTAATTAAAAAGATTATTATGAAACGCGTACCAGCTACATATATTGCACCTAAGATTTCTCTTGCAGTTTCAAAAGGCGCTCAACCAGGCAATTATGAAGTTGGCACTACGCTTACGGCAACAATGACAGCAAACTTTACGAAACAAGATGCTGGCGCTCTTACAGCAATTAAAATTTCTGATGGAACTGTTGATGTACTTGAGGGTACCACTAGCCCGCTGATTCTATCTGACCATTCAATTACTGTTGGAGAAGGTACTACTTCTTTTAAAGCTATTGCTTCTTATGCTGAGGGTGCAATCAAGCAGGATAATCTTGGGGACGATTCCCCAGCTGGTCATATTACTGCTGGCTCTATTACGTCAAATGTACTTTCTTATATTGGAAAGCGGAACGCTTTTTATGGTACTGGCGTAGGCTCTGTCCCTGAATTAAATTCTGCAATTGTACGTGGTCTTACTGGTAAGTCTCTTAATCCTACTGCTGGCACCAAACTTACCATTAAAGTCGCTCAAGGACAACAGTATATTGTTTTTGCCTATCCTGCGGCTCTTCGTGATGTAAGCCAAGTTAAATATGAAGAAACAAATGATATTGGTATGGCTTCTAGCTTTACCAAGCAAACCGTGTCTGTCGAAGGTGCTAACGGAGCAACAGCTGCAAACTATAAAGTCTATAGCTACGCTATGGCTGCTCCTGCCGCAGCTCCAATGACATTTACAGTAACCATTTAGAAAGGAGTTATAAACTATGGCTATTGATAGCACAAAACTATTGGTTGCTGTAAAAGCCTATTCTCGTGGTAATGCTCTTCCACTTGATGCTTCGAGTGTCCATGAGACATTAGCAGCCGCACAGACCTATGCAGATTCAGCTATTGCTTATGGCGGTCAAGTTATTACCGCATTGGTTGATGGTAAGTATAAAGCATATATGCTTCAACCAAAAGCTGAGGGTACAGGTTTTAATCTTTCTCCTATTGGAATTGATGGTGAAATTGACCCAACAAAGGTAAAAGAGTATGTTAAGGTAGTAGAAGCTCTTCCAGAAACCGACCAAGAACAAGGCGTTATCTATATTAATACTACAGATAACAAAGGATATATTTATACCGGTTCTGGTTTCAAAGTAATTTTTGAACAAGTTGAGAATCTTAAAGCAACCATTGCAGCCATTCAAGCTAAATTAGATAGCTTGACTGGCGAAGGTGAAGGTTCTGTAAAGAAAGCTCTTGCAGATGCAAAGGCATATACAGATACTACTGTCGCTGGCAAGGCTGATAAAGCAACTACTTTGGCTGGATACGGCATTGCTGATGCTTATACAAAAGAAGCAACTGATACTGCAATCGCTTCTGCCATTGCGAAAGCAGACCATTTAAAGCGTGCTATTGTCGGTGCTCTCCCTGCTGTCGATGAAGCTGATGCTAATACTATCTATATGGTTCCAGTTGATGACCATTATGATGAATACATTCTCGTTGTAGCTAGTGAAGTCAAGAAATTTGAAAAAATCGGTGACAGCAAGGTAGACCTTTCTGATTACGCGACTAAAAATGAAGTTGCGACCGCCAAGCAAGCTGCAATTGATGCTGCTGCTACTGACGCTCAGACCAAGGCAGATGCCGCACAAACTGCCGCGATTGCAGAAGCGCAGAAAAAAGCCGATGCGGCTCAAGCTGCTGCCATTGCTGCTGCTGTTGAAAAAGATACTGCTACTCTGACAAGCGCAAAAGAATATGCCGACGGCCTTGCTGCTAATTATGAAAAAGCGGGTGCTGCCGCTAAGGCTCTTGAAGATGCAAAAGCATATACCGATACTCAAGATGCTACGACACTTGAACAAGCTAAAGCATATACCGATGGTCAAATTTCTCCCATTCAAGAGAATTTAAATACTAAAGTCGATGCTGCTCAAGTAAAGACTATTCTTTCTGAAAAAGTCGGTGACATTGCCGAAGGTACTACTATTAAGCAGTATATTGATACAAGCGTAGGTTCCGGTGGAACTGCTAGTGCAGAAGCAATTGCAGCAGCAAAGAAAGAAGCCATTGAAACTTCTAAAACTTACACGGATAACGCTTTAACAATTGTAGAATTTTAGGAGTTAAAATGGCTGTAGTTCGTGTATATACAACTGTGGACGCAAAATTAAATAAATTACCAGTTAGCGATGGAAATTTAGTTTTTGTTTCCGATACCCGTCACCTCTATTTAGATTATAACGGTCTACGAATTAAATATAATTGTATCCAAGAATTTCCTACAGACAAAGATAGAATTGATAAATTAGCACCAGTTGAAGGCTATTATTATGTAGAAGAAACTGGCGTGATGTGGCGTTATAAAGACGGTTGGAAACAGCTTACTCCTTCTAATTTACAAACCATAACTTTTGGTACTTCTGTTGAAGATTTTCCAAAAGAAGGAAAAGAAACTATGATATATATTGCCGATAAAGCAATTTATAAATGGAATGCGGCCCTTCATACATATATGTGTGTTGCTAATAATACAGAATGGACAACTATTTAAAGGAGACATGAATGAGTCAAGTTAAATTTGTAGCTGCTACTCTTGCCGGCTATCAAGGTCTTACAAATAAAGATGCTAATACTCTTTATTTTGTAGAAGAAGAACAGCGTATTTACAAAGGTGATACCCCATACTCTGGTGGCATTTATGAGAAAGTAAATGCACTTCCAGAACAAGGTAAAATTAATACTCTATATATTGTAGGTGATAAAGGAGATAATGTTGCCTATTGGGATGGTACTAAGTACGTCACAGTTGTTAAGCCAACAACTGTTTCCGAAGACCTTTCTGCCCTTACCAAGCGCGTTACTACAGCAGAAGGTAATATTTCTGCCGCAGATGAAAAATTAACAGTTATTCAAGGTGAAGGCGAAGGCTCTATCAAGAAAGCTGCTGCTGATGCTAAGCAAGCTGCTATTGACGCTGCTGCCACAGACGCTACTTCTAAAGCCGACAAAGCTCTAAAAGACGCTAAAGCTGATTCTGCTACCAAGAAAACAGAAGCCATTGAAGCTGCGACTGCTGAAACTACTAAGCAAGTTGGTGCTGCTAAAACCGAGCTACAGGCCAACATCGACAAGAAAGCTGACAAAGCTACTACTCTTGCTGGTTACGGTATCGCCGATGCCTATACAAAGGATGAAGCCAATACCGCTATTGCTACTGCCGTAGCTAATGCGCACCACCTCAAGCGTGAAATCGTTAGCGTTCTTCCCGAGGTTTCCGAAGCCAACGAAGATACTATCTATATGGTTCCCGATGCTGGTAGCACCGATGCCGCAGGCTCCAACAAGTCTGTTTATACTGAATACATGCTTGTCAATGGTGCATTTGAGCGTATTGGTACTTCTGACGTAGACCTTAGCAACTACTTCACCAAAGACCAAGTAACTGGTGCTATTACTACCGCTAAGAGTGAAGCTGCTACTGACGCTCAGACCAAGGCAGATGCCGCTAAGGATGCTGCCATTGCTGCTGCTGCTACCGATGCCACCACAAAGGCTGACGCTGCTCAAACTGCTGCTATCACCGAAGCTGGTAAAAAAGCTGATAAGGCTCTTGAAGATGCCAAGGCTTATTCCGATGGTCTAGCCAAGAATTATGCTACCGCCGCCCAAGGCGCCAAGGCTGACTCTGCTGTTCAGGCCGCAGATGTTGTTTCTGGCACTGCTAATGGTACAATCTCTGTTAAGGGTTCAGACGTTGCTGTTAAGGGTCTAGGCTCTGCTGCTTACCAAAACAGCGATGTCTTTGACGCTTCTGGTGCTGCTGCTGGTGCTCTTACTGAAGCTAAGGCCTATGCTGACACAAAGAAGACCGAAGCCGTTGACGCTGCCGCTGCGGATGCTACTACCAAAGCTGATAATGCTCTGACTGCTGCCAAAAAATATGCTGATGGTTTAATTGAGTGGGGTACGCTCTAATTTAAATTAGATTAAGGAGATTGTATGTCTGCTGATATTAGATTTTACACAGGCGTGCAATCAGAGTATGATGCGTTGGGGTCTACCAAAATAGACCCCAATGGCATCTATTTTCTTTCAGATACCACAAGTATCATGAAAAATAATATCAAATATAGCTGTGGCGATATTAAAATTGCCACTGGCTCTGCCGCAGGTATTATCAAGCCAAGCGGAGATTTTGATATTACCTCTGACGGCACACTTTCAATTTATAAAGCGATGTCCGTTAATAGTTTTTCTAACAATAGCGGCACACTTGAAATAGGTTCTCGTCTTCCATCTTCCAACTTCTCTTGGAATTTGAACAAACAACCTTCTAAACTGACAATTACAGCAGGTGGCCAATCATTTGAAATCAACAAGACGCAATCTGGAGCTGCGGCAATTACATTTGCGGCACCTCTTACCACAACGACCGCATTTACTTTGACTGCTACTGACGCTCGCAAAGCCACATCTACTAAGCAGACTACGATTTACTTTTTAAATGGTAAATACTATGGCGTGAGCAATATAACAGATACTTCTAAGATAGATGCGGCGTTTGTCAAAGGGCTTACTAGAAATTTAGTGTCTGGTCGTACGGGTTCATGGAGCGTCACAGCTAATGCTGGGCAATATATTTACTTTGCTATTCCTGCTTCTTTTGGAACTCCCGCATTTTATGTCGGAGGTTTCGAGGGTGGTTTTAACAAAGTAAAGACTTTTGATTTCACAAATGCAAGTGGCTATACCGCTTCTTATAATATTTATAGGTCAACTAATGCAGGATTAGGTGCAACTACGGTGGAGGTGAAATAATGCCTGTTCAACTTATTGATAAAATCAAACAAAAGAATAACGGCACTTTCAAACTCGTAGATGCTTCTGATATTAACTGGGATGTTAACATTCCGAGTGATAAAGTTCCAGCAGAATATGTTAAAAAAGATGCTATGAACACGGCTATTGCAAATGCAGTAGCAGGTGCGCCGCACCTTAAACGTGTTGTTTTGGCAAAAGGGTCAACTCTTCCTTCTACTGGCGAAGAAAATACAATTTATATGCTGCCAGATTTAACCGAGTCTAATAATGAATATACTGAATACTTTTGGGTTAATGGCAAATTTGAAAAACTCGGTGGGTCTAAGACCGATTTATCGAACTATCCAACCAAGAGCGAGATGAACTCAGCAATCAAGACCGCATCTGGTACATCTTCGACAGACGCGCAAGCCAAGGCAGATAAAGCACTTAAAGATGCAAAAGCATATACAGACCAAGAGAAAGCGAAGTATCTTCCTCTCACTGGTGGCACTTTATCTGGTAAAATTAAATATGCGGCTGGTCAGGTTATTAGTGATAATAATGACATTGCCACTAAAGCATATGTCGACACCGTTGCAAGCGGCATTTTACCATCTGATGTTTTGACAGTTCCATCTATTACTACTGGCACTACAAATGGTACAATCAAAGTTAAAGATAAATCTGTTGCCGTGTATGGTCTAAAATCTGCCGCATATCATGATGTATCTGATTTTGCCACGCCAGACGATTTAACTTGGTCTTCTATTGAATAATATATCAGAAAGGATGTGAGCAAGATAGCAAGAGTAAAATTTATCAGAGATAAAGAACCTAATATCAAAGCACTCACTGCCAAAAATAAAGTATTGGATGGCGCATTGTATGTTGCCACCGATACCGGCACTTTGTGGATGGGTATTTCTTCATCCTCTCTGATTCAGATTAAAGATAATATCAATACAAATACAACTTATAACTTAACCAAGAGCGGTAGTACAATCACTCTCAGAGGTAGCGATGGTAGCACATTTAATGTTACAGATTCAAATACTGTATACGGTAATGCTACTGCCAGTGCCGCAGGTCTTATGTCTGCCGCAGATAAGACTAAACTTGACGGTGTTGCCGCAGGTTCAAATCACGTTACCGTTGATGCAGAACTTTCTACTACTTCAACAAATCCTGTACAGAACAAGGTAATTAAATCTGCACTTGACGGCAAGTCTAATACAGGTCATAAGCACGTTAAAGCGGACATTACTGATTTTCCAACTTCAATGCCAGCATCAGATGTCTCTGCGTGGGCAAAAGCAGCTACCAAACCTTCGTACTCTAAAGCAGAAGTAGGCCTTGGTAATGTTGATAATACCGCTGACTCTGCCAAGAGCGTAAAGTATGCGGCTAGCGCAGGTAGTGCTAGCAGTGCAACCACTGCTGCAACTGCAAACGCACTAAAGGTAACAGAACTTACTACACAAAATCTTGATGATACTAAAACAGTCGGCCTTTATTTTGCTGGCGGTACGAACAGTGTCAAAAATAAGCCAACGGGTGTAGACGCTTTTGGTCTTGAAGTCAAAAAAACAGCGGGAGGCTATTTAGTCCAAGTTTTAACTGAGGGTAATATAAATCCTATGAAGACTTGGATTCGCCAGTTTAACGCTAGTGCTTGGAGTGCATGGGCGCACTATTTTGATTCCAATCATGCTCCTACTTGGTCACAGGTATCTGGCAAACCTTCTTTTGCTACTGTTGCAACAAGCGGTTCATATAATGACCTTTTTAATAAGCCTACCATTCCTACGATTCCTGGTTCTCTAAAGAATCCTAATGCCCTTACCATTTCTTTAAATGGTACTTCTCAAGGTGCATATGACGGTAGCGCAGTTAAAAATATCAATATTACTGCTTCTAGTGTTGGTGCAGCCGCTTCTTCGCACACTCATACGAAAGCTCAAATTACAGACTTTCCAACTAGTATGCCCGCAAGCGATGTATATTCATGGGCTAAGCAGTCAAGCAAGCCTAGCTATACTATCAGTGAGGTTAGTGGTAATCTTCCTGCTTCGCGCATTAGTGGTACAATTGCTGCTGCAAATCTTCCTAGCTACGTTGATGATGTTCTAGAATACGCGTCTATATCTAAGTTTCCCACAACAGGCGAATCTGGCAAAATTTACACAGCTTTAGATACAAATAAAATCTATCGTTGGAGTGGTAGTGCATATGTCGTAATTTCTGAAACTATTGCCCTAGGTACAACTCATTCTAGTGCTGGCTATGGTGACGAATCTCGTGCTGCGTATAATCATTCGACTAAGACAAGTGGTAATCCGCATCATGTTACAAAAGCTGATGTAGGCCTTGGTAGTGTAGAGAATAAGTCTTCTGCGACAATTCGTGGCGAACTTACAAGCGCTAACGTTACTACTGCTCTTGGTTACACCCCACCAAAAACAGATACAAATACTCATTATACGACCCGTATCGTAGCTGGCGCAAAAAGTGGTACTGTAAATGCTGCTACTACAAATGGTAACACTCATATCAATATTACGGATGATAATACTTTCCGTAGTGGTGTGGTTATTAAAGGTACTGGTGCTACCTCTGTAACATCTGACGCAAGTGGCAATGTTACAGTACATTCTACAGATACAAACACTTGGCGTCCTGTTCAGAATAATCTTACTTCTACTGCTACTGACCAATCGCTATCTGCGGCACAAGGTAAAGCCTTGAACGAGAAGTTTGGTTCATATGTTCCCACTAGCCGCACAGTCAATGGTAAAGCTTTAAGTGCTAATATTACACTTTCTGCTGGTGATGTAGGCGCAGCTCCAGCAAGCCACTCTCACTCTTATCTACCTCTTGCTGGTGGTACAATGACTGGCAAAATTAATCGTGGCGCTGGTGGCAGTTGGATTTCTGCACGCAATAACGTTGTTGTTTTTGGTACTACCGCTAATTCACAGGCATACAATCCAGTTGTAGGTCAAAAGACCGTTAAGGGTGCTTGGACTGTTGGTAACTTAGCAGGCGATGAACGTTTAGTATTCTCTTATGATACAGACACGAATTTTGAAGCTGGCAATAATAGAAACAATCAAACCTATTTGCCTATTGGCAATAGTTCACAAGAAATTATCACTTCTACAACTATTGGTTCACAGTCTGTAAATCATGCTAACACAGCGGGTTCTGTTGCATGGAGCAATGTTTCTGGTAGACCGTCCTCTATGCCAGCTAGTGATGTGTATGCTTGGGCCAAGGCTTCAAGTAAACCTTCCTATTCTTGGTCTGAAATTTCTGGTAGGCCGACAATTCCTTCTGTTGGTAATGGTACTGTTACCATTACACAGAACGGTGCGACAAAGGGTACATTTACTCTGAATCAATCTGGTAATGCGACTATTGCGCTTACGGATAATAATACGGTATATAGTTTGCCTGCTGCTACTTCTTCTACTCTTGGTGGTGTTAAAGTTGGTTCTAATATCACTAATAGTAGTGGCACGATTTCTCTTACCAAAGCAAATGTAACTGCGGCTCTTGGTTATACACCTCCCACTTCTGATACTAACACTTGGCGCCCAGAAGAGGTCATTATTTCCTCAACTCAACCTAGTGCAAGCACCTGCAAGTTGTGGATAAAAATTTAAAATTATTGGGCAAAGTATTATAATTTTTACCATCTAATTTTTAAGTACAACGGTGCTGGTGGCTGGATTTGGATTATTGTTCTTTTCCTATTCATGTATGGTAATGGCTGGAATCGTAACACCACTACAGAACAGCCTGTTACCGAAGCAGGTCTTTGCAACGCTATGAATTTCAATAATCTTGAAAATAGCGTTGGCCGCATGTCTGACCTAATGCAGACACAATTCATGCAGACTTCACAGGGCCTAGCATCTGTTGGCTATGAGAATCTACGCAATTTCGCATCTACTCAGGATGCTATCAAAGATGGTAACTATGCACTTTCTAGCCAGCTAGCGAATTGTTGCTGCGAAAACAAGCAGGCCACAGCAGACCTTAAATACAGTGCTGCAATGAATACCGCTTCTATTAACGAGAACACCACCGCACAGACCCAAAAGATTCTAGATGCTCTTGCACAGAATAAGATTGAGTCTCTACAGGCTCAGGTTTCCGAGCTTAAAACCCAGAACATGTTCTGCGGTGTACCTCGTATTTCCCCTTACGGCTATGGCGTAGTACCTAACTTCGCTACTCCTTGTGGCTGTGGCTGCAATGGAGCTACTTTTTAATCCTATCTATCTTTAGGAGTTTATTATGGGCATCAAAACAGTAGGAAGATTCACTTATGATAGCGCTACTGCGATTACACTAGCTGCTGGCGACACCATTCCAGTACCTAACTCAACAGTATCCAATAAGTGCGTCTCATGCGATGGTAAGAACATCACTATTAACAATAGCGGTCTTTATCAGATTGTGGCGAATTTCACATTTGCCGCAACAGCAGAAGGACCAATAGAAACACAAATGTATCGCAACGGCAACGCTCTTCCAGCGGCACATGCTATTGACACAGGCGCCGCAGCAAGTAATCTTGTGTCTCAAGCGTTTTCCGCACTTGTCACGGTTCCTTGCAATGCTCCGCAAGCAACAATTAACGTTAAGGCGTTAAGTGCTACGAGTGTCCGTATTGCCAACATTATTGTGGTAAAGATTGCGTAATGGAAATTTTTAAAACGCTACTTGACCAAGTCGATGATGAAATATGCGGCGCAAAGGAGTACGCGGAGCTAGCGCTGTCGTTAAAAGACGAATCGCCGCAACTGTCTAGCATGTATAATGATTTGTCTAAGCAAGAGTATTCTCACATACAGATATTACATTCACATTTACTCAAAGTTTATGAATCTTTTGGAGAACAAACTGATATAGTGCAGAGTCTATTTGATTGGCAAAACAAGAAACTAATTGACGGTGCGGCACATGTCAAGACATTAATTGATATGTACAAGTAGTTTAAAATTTTGGGCAGAATTATGTAAATAGTTCTGCCCATTTTTTATGTATATTAGTAAAAATTTGAGAGAAATAAAAGGAGGTAGAAATTGGGCAATTCTATTAGCGTATGGGCCGAAGGAGTAACAAATACTGGCTTTACTGTTGTTGGTAAATTTAATAACAATGGTTATACATATGAATATTCAGGTACACGTTTTACACTATCAGTTAATGGTGCTAATATTTATGACCAAAAATTAACGTTTTCAAAAGGTCAGTCTTTTACCTATTCAGCTTATTATAACGCTGGTGCATCTTCGTCCGCAAGAACATTTACTATCGGAGCTTGGTGGGATTCTTCTGGTTTTAGCTATGTTGATAATAGCTCTGCTTCTAATAGTGTTACAATTGGTGCATCTATTTCAATACCTCCAAATATTACAAATGTAAAGCTGACACGAAACTCAGATACTTCATTGACAGGCAGTTGGACAAATAATGGTAGCGGGTCTAATGGAGTAACAAAAAATATTACAGACTTTTATGCTGAAAATGGTTCAAATGGTTCATGGACAAACGGCGTAGGTGGAAATGGTGTACGTACTAGTCAAGCATTTACAAGCGCTGCGAATGGTAAATATCAATTCCGAGTAAATTCAGGTAACAGCGCAGGTAATTCTGCTACATTATATTCAAATTATATATATACGTTACCAGCAACGCCGACTATTTCTAACGCGGTTGGTATTATTTATCCTTCTGCTGGTGGCTTAAACTTTACAGTAGACACAAGTGCGGCACATTATCCATCAGGTAAAATAGACTGGCAATATTCTACCAATGGCGGTTCCTCTTGGTCCGGTACAAATACCAGTAACAGTCCTGTTGTATCTATTGATTCTAGTTCGTCTGCATTTAATAGCTTTATTATGGGATTAAAAACTAACAGCAATTGTTATATTCGTGCTCGATGTTATAATGCAGATAATACATTGGTATCTGGTTGGTCTTCGCCAAAAAAGATTACCGTTAAAACACAGCCAGTTGCATACGTTAATCTCCCAAGCGGAGCTAAGATAAAAGCAGTGTATATCAATAAAGGATAATAATCCTAAGAAATAAAAGGAGTATAAATGAGAATTTTAAATGAGGAAGACGTTGAGATTAAAGAATCTGACGTTGATACCACGAAAGGCTATTTAAAATCTGATAAAAAATTTATTGTTCATCATGAGGAACAACCAGAAATTTCAGAGAAAAAGCATTATGAAGTTGAACGTTTTGTTTTTGAAGATGGCTCGCAAATGCTTATTGAAACCAACGAAGACCCGCACGTAAAGGTTATTGATGACCAAGCTGGCGTCTTTGAATACGTAGACAAAGGTGAAGGTAATGTTTATCACGGTGCAGAAATTAAATCTGTAATCGACCA
>ERZ1023650.163-NODE-163-length-13858-cov-9.359704_pt1 | contig 13858 bp, 11 predicted proteins | sample MGYA00380337_ERZ1023650 | MGnify/ENA primary metagenome ERZ1023650 (study PRJEB33179, sample SAMN07449042) | human gut metagenome | biome: Human-gut; feature: Human associated habitat; material: Faeces | host: Homo sapiens | place: India:Kasaragod | collected...
TGACAAACGAGAAATACATTCGCATTGTCAAGGAGCAAATCCCTGACATGCCAGTCGATAACATATTAGCAGAGCCGGAGGCTCGCAATACCGCTCCATGTATTGCTTATGCCTGCTGGAAAATCCAGAAGAAGCATCCTGATGCCAACATCGTGGTGACACCATCCGATGCCCTGGTGATCAATACTTCGGAGTATCAGCGCGTGCTCAGCAAGGCATTGAGCTATACTTCCGATAAGAACGCCATCGTTACCATCGGTATTAAGCCAAGCCGTCCGGAAACAGGCTATGGCTATATCGCCGCAGCAGAGCCAACATCCGTAGATGAAATCTACAAGGTAGAGGCTTTCAAGGAAAAGCCAAGCCTGGAGACAGCAGAGCAATACCTTGCCGCTGGCAATTACTATTGGAATGCCGGAATCTTTGTTTGGAACATTGAAACCATCAGTAAGGCAATCCGAACCTACCAGCCAAATCTTGCCAGCATCATGGATGAGATGGCTTCTTCTTTCTATAGCGAACAAGAGAAAGAAGGAGTAGGCAAACTCTTCCCAACCTGCGAGAAGATAAGCATTGACTATGCTGTGATGGAGAAGTCGAAGGAAATCTATACCTTGCCAGCCGAGTTCGGCTGGAGCGACTTAGGCAGCTGGGGCAGCCTCCGCACCTTGCTTCCACAAGATGAGGCAGGCAATGCCAAGGTAGGCAAGGACATCCGCTTGTATGAATGCAAGAACTGCGTAGTTCATGCAGCCGATGAAAGCAAGGTGGTGGTTCAAGGCTTGGATGGCTATATTGTAGCCGAGAAGAATGGACAACTGCTTGTTTGTTCATTGAAAGAGGAACAGAGAATTAAAGAATTCGGAAAATAGTTTATGTCTCAATCATCAGTTAATAACAGGCGAATTGCGAAGAATACTTTGCTCCTTTACTTCCGAATGCTCTTTATGATGGTTGTATCATTATATACGAGCCGTGTCATTTTGGGCGCATTGGGTGTAAGTGACTTTGGTATATATAATGTGGTTGGTGGAGTTGTGGCGATGTTCTCTGTCATATCTGGAGCATTGTCTGCGGCTATTAGTCGATTTATTACATACGAATTAGGTAAGGGTGATCAAAGCAAGCTTAATAAGATATTTTCTGCTTCTGTAACGATACAACTTCTATTATCTTTGATAATTGTTGTACTGATAGAGTCTGTAGGCGTTTGGTTTCTGAATGCCAAGATGACGATACCTGAAGGCAGAATGATAGCCGCTAATTGGGTGCTGCAATTTTCGATTATCACCTTTGTCATTAATTTGATTAGTGTTCCATATAATGCAGCAATTATTGCACATGAGAAGATGTCTGCTTTTGCCTATATCAGCATCTTAGAAGCAATAGGTAAACTTGCAATTGCTTTTCTGATTATGGTTTCGCCGATGGATAGATTGATTTTCTATGCTATTCTTATGTGTGCAGTGGCTATTATGGTGCGACTGACTTATGGACATTATTGCAAAAAACATTTTTCTGAATGTATATATCATTTTCATTGGGATAAGGGAATCCTAAAGAAGATGTTTGGTTTTGCAGGGTGGAATTTCATTGGTGCTTCTGCAGGTGTTTTAAGAGATCAGGGCGTTAATGTGGTTATAAACTTGTTTTGCGGTCCTACAGTTAATGCCGCAAGAGGATTGGCTATACAAGTAAATACTGCCATTAATTCTTTTGTCCAAAATTTCATGACTGCATTAAATCCACAAATAACCAAATCTTATGCAGCTGGAGATAAAATGTATATGTTTACACTCTTATTTCAAGGGGCGCGTTTATCCTTTTTCATGTTGTTATTCCTCTCATTGCCTGTGCTTGTGAATACTGACTATATTTTGCATCTTTGGTTGAAAACGGTTCCTAACTACACAGTTATCTTTGTACAGTTAACTTTGATTTTAGCCCTTGTAGAGTCTATATCTTATCCTCTTATTACAGCTCTGTTGTCTACGGGAATCATAAAGAAGTACCAAATATTGGCAGGAGGTGTTAATTTGTTGAATTTACCAATCTCCTATCTGATATTAAGATTAGGAGTTGCACCATACATGACACTAATTGTTGCGATAGTTATAGCGATATGTTGCCTTTTTATTAGGTTATGGTTATTGCGGGATTTGTTGGCATTTCCTGTAAGTTCATATTTTCGTAAGGTCATAACAAATATAATCTTTGTCGCATTCTTATCTGCTTTGATACCTTTTTTTATAAAAGGTAGATTGAACGAGAATTTACTGTCTGTAGTTGCAGTAGTTTTATTATGCTTCATATCTACAGCATTGTCTGTGTTTTTTGTAGGTTGTTCTGTTCAAGAACGGTTATTTATAAAGAATATCATTAAAAAGAAATTATTACATGGTAAAGCATAAAATACTTTTGTTTGGCGGTACGGGAACACTGAGTACAGCTATCTTGCGCAAACTAATAGATTTGGGATGGGATATTTGGATTTTAAATCGCGGTTTGAGAAAGAAGAGTATTCCTCAAAATGTAAATGTAATCATAGGTGATTTTAAAAATCCTTCTTCATGGATTGAAAAGGTAAGTGCTGAATCTTTTTCTGTAGTGGTAGATTTCTTGTCTCGAACACCTGAGGATATTAATAGAATATTTCCCTTGTTCCAGAATAAATGCTTACAGTATGTTTTTATTTCTTCTGCATGTGTTTATAGGAGGGGAAGATATGATTTTCCGATTAAAGAAACATCGCCTAAGCCTAATGTAAATTGGTCTTATAACGTTGAAAAGTATAATTCGGAGAAGAAGTTGCTGGAACTGGCAACTAAAGGAAGTGCTAAATATACAATCGTTAGACCTTATATTACTTATGACGATGAAAGAATCCCCTTTGGCATAACTCCTGCTTACAAGTATCACCGCACAATTATAGAAAGGTTAAAGGCTGGCAAACCAATGTTTGTTTGGGATGGTGGTAATGTTGTCACCACTCTTACTTATGTTGATGATTTTGCTAATGGTGTTATAGGACTATTATTAAATGAAAAGGCTTATGACAATGATTTCCATATAACAGGTGATTTTAAATATACTTGGAACGAGTTTTGGAAAATTCTTAAACAAGAATTGAAATCTAAGAGCGAGATTATAAATGTTTCAGTTAATAATATCTGTAGAGTAATGCCCCAAGAGAAGGGTACATTGATGGGAGATAGGGCTTTAAATGCTATTTTTGACAATAGTAAGATAAAGGCTGCAGTACCTAATTTACATTTCTGTTGTGACTTACAAACTGGATTAAAACATATTGTAGATTATTGGGAACATGATACTCGCTATTTGTATGACTATAAGTACGATGCTTTATTGGATAGGCTTATGAGAAAGCAATCCAAATTGACACATTATTATCAATACCCTTGTTCGAAGGGAAAAGACAGATTACTGTATAGTGTATATCGATATTTACCATTTAGATTAGCTCAAAAAATATGCAGGATATTAAAAATAGAGTAAACACGTTTAGAAGTACCGTTTTTACAAGAAATAAATTAAATTGTTCTGGATGTGGTGCCTGTGCACAGATTTGTGCTCATGGAGCTATAAAAATGCAAGAGGATTCAGAAGGCTTTTTGTTTCCACAAATTGATTCTGAGAAATGTGTCCTTTGCGGGTTGTGCGACAAAACTTGTCCAGAGGTAAATTCTAGATTTGAAAATAATCAAAGTAATCAGCAATTTTATATTGCAGCCAATAAAAGACCGCAACAATATAAAGATTGTGCAACAATTGGTTTATGTTCGATAGTTGCAGAATTTATCTTATCTATCCGAGGGTATGTCTTTGGTGTTGCATTAGATGAAAAAGTTTGGAAAGCTAAGCATATCTGTATTGATAATCCATCAAAAATAGATTTGATAAAAAACTCCAAGTATATACAGAGTGATACTGATGATTCTTTTAAGAAGGTCAAAGATTTGCTGAGAAAAGAGGAAAAAGTTCTCTTTATTGGCACCCCTTGCCAAGTTTCAGGTTTAAAGGCATTCTTGCGGAAAGATTATGAGAATCTATATACCATTGATATCATTTGTCATGGTACCTATAGCTACAAAATTCTACAAAAGGAAATTTCTTATTGGCAAGAAAAGTTCCATGGTCAAATATCCAACTTTAGATTCAGAAGTAGAAGAAAATACGGCTGGAATTATGGTGGTATAGTAAATTTTAATGTCACAAGTGATGATGGTCGTGTCAAGCATGTAGAAAGGCATGGAAGTGCATCACCAGCTTATCGATGGTATGCCTATAGTCCTGATGGCATAAATTATACATTAAGAGAAAGTTGCTATTCTTGTAAATTCAGAGATGAAGGCAGGTATGGTGATTTAACTATAGGTGACGCTTGGAAGATAAAAGGACGTCATGAGGCTATTTTTACTACTGATAATATATATAATGGTATTACTGCCTTTTCTTGTAACACGGAAAAAGCGCAGAAACTCCTCGATGAATTTAAAATAAAATTGGATTTACAGGAAATAGGGAGAGATGAGTTTTTTTGTCAAGATGCCCTACGACCAGTTAATAGAAATATTCCGAGCAGAAGAAGCGAAATATACGCACATATGAAGGATGGCGATTGGAGTACTTTTGTGCAGCAATTCTTTAGAGTAAATTTGGATGATGTGCAAAAAAGTTTTGATACAACGTATTTCAAGCATAAATTTAAGCAATCTTTAAAATCAGTCATTAAATTATTGAAATGGAAAAAATAAAGAAATATTATCCACAAATGGATATGATGAAAGGCATTGCCATGCTCTTGATGGTGATGGGGCATGTGATACCTTGGACTTTGGGAGAACCAACATTTCTACATAGGCCTATATGTGCAGTCACACAAAACGAAGCTTGGAATTCTATATTGTATAAACTGATATATTCTTTCCATATGCCTTTGTTGTTTTTTGTGTCTGGTTTTTTGTTTTATAAAGCGTTTGACAATTCCAAGGAATATATGAAAAGGCTTGTAGGCAAAAGAACAGCTCGTCTTTTAGTTCCATATATCACAACTGGCACTCTTTTGTATTTGGCAAGAGGTCATTGGGGATATTGGTTCCTTCAAGATTTATTCGTATTGAATATTCTGGTTGGTATGCTATTGGTTATAACAAGGAGACTTAATGCAATTTCAGAATTAGCTATATATGTAGTTGTTTATGGTTTGCTGATAGCGTTTTATAGATTGACTCCAAGTCTGACGAAAGATACTTATGGTATAGTGGTATTCTCTAACTTATATTTTTATTTTCCAGCATTTATGTTGGGATTGTTGAGTAAAAAATATTCTCATGTATATGAATTTATTCAGAAAGGATATATTTTATTATTTTCGTTTATAGGCTATATACTCTTGTTTGTGGTTAAAGAGGTTGATGTTCCTTATATAGGGTTCTTTGCAAGTTTATTCATGCCTTTGGCCATGATAATTTTCATTAATAGCTTCTGTATACAGTTTCCTAAAAAATATTCGGGGGGGGTAATGTTGATAGGAAAGTATTCTTTAGAAATTTACATATTACATGTTTTTTTTGTCATGGTATTTCCTGCAGTAGGACAATATATGTTAAGTATAGATAATTGGATGTCTGTGTTTACATTCCAATTGCTTTATTCTTTTTGTTTGTCACTTATTGCAATTATTTGTTCTATGTTGGCAGCAAAGTTTGTTAAAACAAGTACGTTATTAAAAAGATTATTATTCGGACAATGAAAATAAAACAACATTTGTTGGCTATAAAATTTGGCCTAAATTGGTGGATTTGCAATAGCGTTTTGTCTTCAATTCCATGTATTAGTCTAAGAAGTTTTGGACTGCGACTTCTCGGTATGAATTTGGCATCTAATGTTAGGTTTTATCAGGGATTTCATATTCGAAACCCAAAAGGTATTTCGATAGGTGAAGGTGTTTCCATTGGTCCTAAAGTTTTGCTAGATGGAAGAAAAGGGTTGAAAATAGGACGGAGCGTTGTTATTGCCTATGAAGCAATTATATGGACTTTAAACCATGATTACAATGATGTTCACTTTTGTGGAAAAGGAGCCTCTGTTGAGATTGATGACTATGCATGGATCTGCAGTAGAAGCATGATTCTTCCTGGTATAAAGATAGGAAAAGGGGCAGTTGTGGCTTCTGGAGCGATTGTTACAAAAGATGTTCCTCCTTATTCTATTGTTGCTGGCATACCTGCAAAAGTCATAGGCAAAAGAATGGAAAAGGCGTATGATTATGGCTATAATTCCAAAAATAGTATTGAATATTTTGTATAGACTATGAATCAGAGATTATTATCTTTTTTAGTTTTCATAACAATTTTGTTATCGACATGTGTTTGGTCATCATTACAGTTAGGGATAAGTCCTTGGCGTTCTGTTAACCCAATATTGTTATCTGTAATTTTTTTGATAATATTATTTTCAAAGAAGTCTCCAAAATTTAGATATTCTTTTCAAAATGTAGTGAGTCTTTCTTTGATATCTCTTTATTTTAGTGTTTTTACTTCTTATGTCTTGTATAAGCAAAGTCCTATTTATTCGATATTTTTCGTAACCCAATTAACCTATGGCTTTTTTCTGTACTTTATATTGCACAAGTATAATTTTCCGACAAAAAAAGTTATAAACTCAATAACCGTCATAAGTGTTGTATGGGTAATTTTAGAGATTGTTCAGCAATTTACGTATCCTCAGTTATGGTTTGCAAGAACAGACAATCCTGAGAAAAGAATGGGACTTATTAGATTATATATATGGGGGGTTGATTTTGTGATGATAGCATTGTGTTATTGGTGGGGAAAAATCACAAATGGTTCTTCTTTAAATAAAAAAAAGATACTGTCACTATGTATAGTCCTTACTGTAGGTCTTTTGTGTTATGCTTCTAGAAAACATATTTATGCAACTTTAATGGTTGTTTTATTGGCTATAATAAACATGAAAGGAAGTCATAGGGCTTTAGTTAGATTTACTCTATTAATAGCACTTTCTTGGATCTTAGTTAATTTCTATGCTTCTTTTATGGAAGCAAACTCTCAGCTAAATGAAATGCAAGGAGGTGATGGAGAGGATTTTATTCGCATTTTGGAATTTAAATATTTCACAACAGACTTTCTGCATGGGCCATTTGAATATTGTTTTGGTGTAGGTATTCCAGACTTACCTACTTCTATGGGACGTGAATTAGAAAGATTAAAAGATATGTATGGCTTTTATCAATCAGATATTGGTGTCTTCGGTTATTTTACCCAATTTGGATTTTTTGGCATAGTTCCGATAGTCATGTATATTTTTATATTTTTAAAGAATTGGAGGTATATTGATAATCAATATCGCTATTTCTTCTTAATGAAGCTGTTACTGATAGTTTTTGATTTTTGGGCTATGTGGGGAGTCGGAATGGTCGCTTGGGCATTGTTCATGTATTTAGTTGATCAAAATATAAAAGAAAATAAAGAAAAGAAAACTAAAATTGCTTTGATATAATGAAAATTGGTATTTTGACTTATTATAAAGTAGCAAACTTTGGCGCAAATTTACAGGCAGTTTCTACATATCTTTATCTAAAAGGTAAAGGATATGAGCCTGTTTTTGTCAACTATTGTTCGAAAGAAGTTTATAATAAATTATATACTTCAGATAATGGTGGACAAACAAAGTGTCACTTCGCATTTGTTGATGGAGTAATTAAACAACAATCCCGTTATTGTCATAATGTATCTGAAGTGTTAAATGAGTTAGAGAGATTGGGCATAGAAGCTGTCATTATTGGATCTGATGCTGTCTTGCAGCATCATCCTTTTTTGAAAAGGTTTCACAAAGGGCAACGAAAGCCAATCTTTATAGCTCATTATTCAGAAGAACGATTATTTCCGAATCCTTTTTGGGGAGTAGGTATCATTGACAAGTATCCCGTGTCATTAATGTCTGTATCTTCTCAAAATTCTGACTATAAATATTTCTTTCCATGGACGAAATGTAAAATGAAAGCTATACTTTCAAAAATGAAATATATCTCTGTTCGTGATACTTGGACTTTTAACATGTTGAAAGAGATAGACAATCAATTACAGGTCTCCTTGACGCCAGACCCTGTTTTTGCTTTCAATCAGAATGCCAATGGTATCTTATGTACAAAGAAACAAGTCTTGGAAAAATTTAAGTTACCGGATAGTTACGTTTTGGTTAGTTTCTTTGGTCAAGTATTTTCTGTGGAATATCTAGATGATTTGAAGCGAAGATTTCTAGCCCAAGGCTTGGAGTGTGTTGCTTTACCAATGCCAACTGGTATGCACTTTAAACATCATTTTAATTATGAAATTCCATTGCCACTGAATCCTATTGATTGGTATTGTTTATTGAAATATTCTTCTGGGTATGTGGGAAGTAATATGCATCCGATAGTTGTATGCTTGCATAATGCAGTGCCTTGTTATAGTATTGATAATTGGGGAAGGACCAATTTCTTTGGGAAAAAAATTGATGATGGTTCTAGTAAGGTTGAACATATATTGAATACCTTTGGTTTGTCATCAAACAGAACTCCTATCAATGATGGCAAATGTGAAGTTTCTGCTGAAAGAATAGTAGCTTCTATAATAGATTATCCATCTCAGAGTATAGCCAATAAGGCTCATGAACTTTTGAATGCTTATAATCAAATGATGTCGAATATTTTAAAGTCATTTGAACGATGAAAAAGTTGTTTTTTTTTATAGGCTTCCTTTGTAAGCTGATACGTATAAACGACATGGCAAAACTGTTTGACTCATGTAAAAATTACATTTATATGGGAGGTATTGCTGGTGGCTTTGCTCATTTAGGAAAAGGAGTTATGATATCAAGAAGTTCTTCATTCCATGATATAGATAAAATTTCTATTGGTGATTTAACAACTATAGGCAATAATTGCGTGATAACAGCATGGAAGAAAAGAGGTTCTCAAGTATTTACTCCTTCATTGAATATTGGTAATCAGGTTACTATTGGTGATGGCTGCCATATCACGTGTGTTAATGGTATAAGCATTGGTGATGGGTGTCAGTTAGGCAAATTAATAACAATTACTGATAATTCCCATGGGAAGACTGAAATTAGCGAGTTGAAAACCAAAGTAATTGAACGATTGATATATTCAAAAGGGAAAGTTACCATAGGTAATAATGTGTGGATTGGAGATAAGGCTACCATTCTCCCTAATGTAGAAATTGGAGATGGGTGTATTGTAGGGGCAAATGCTGTTGTAGCAAAGTCTGCACCTCCATATTCTGTAATTGTAGGAAATCCTGCTAAAGTTATAAAGGAAATATCTTGATTATGAAAATTTTATTCTTATCTAGCCCATCATTTGCAGACTGTGACTTTCCTTACATAAAGGAACTGCAAGCCCAGGGGCATGAAGTTGATTATCTGATGATGCTAGCTCCTTTCTCTGGCAAGTCATCGACATTGTTTAGTATTAAAAATGTACTTCCTGTAGATGGTATCGTCAAGGCGACGAAATATAAGGAAATATTAGAATATCTGCCATATATGGATTTGAGTCATGTATATATCATAAATCACTCTATCAACAGACAAGTATCTTGGAAATACTTGAAAGTTGCTTGGCAGGTGTTTAGGTTTATCCGTAAAGGCAATTACGATGTTGTTCATACGGATTGCATCTGGGGATGGTTTGCTCATTTTTATTATTGGGGAAACAAAAATACAGTTTTAACAGTCCATGATCCAATTCAGCATAGTGGTGTATCTACCCCATTGCTTCGTTTGTTTAGACACTTAGCTTTTTCTAAAGTTAAGAAGTTTGTCTTGTTGAATACTATCCAAAAAACTGAGTTTATTCAAAAGAATCATCTATGTGAAAATCAAGTGCTGATCAATCGCCTAGGTATTTATGATTGCATAACTAATTATGTGAAACCAACATATAAGAAAAGAAAAAATAATATTCTCTTCTTTGGACACATTTCTAGTTACAAAGGAATTGAATATCTATGTGAGGCGTTCCTTGAAGTAGAGAAGGCAATTCCTGATGCAACATTAACAATTGCAGGAGGCGGACAACTATATTTTGATTTCTCCAAATTTGCTTCAGATGCAAAAATTGAATTAAAAAATCATTATATAGGCATGGCAGAGTTAGCAGAATTGCTTTTTGCTTGTGATATTGTCGTTTGCCCTTACAAAGATGCAACTCAAAGTGGAGTAGTTATGACAGCCTTTTCTATGCAAAAACCGGTTGTTGCGTCTAATGTTGGTGGACTTAGTGAATCAATTGTTGATGGTCAAAATGGTCTTTTGGTCCCTCCTTGCAATTCGCAGAAACTTGCAGAGGCTATTATAGATATTTTACAAGATGATGGCAAACAACTGCATATGCAACGTAATATATATAACGACTTCTTCAAAGGAGAGTATTCATGGAATTGTATAACTAATAAATACATAAATTTTTATAAGAAATAAATATGGCAAAATTTATAGCATTTTATCTCCCGCAGTATCATACAACTAAGGAAAATGATGAATGGTGGGGACCAGGTTTTACAGATTGGCGTTCTACAGTCTTGGCAAAGCCCTTGTTTAAGGGACATGTACAGCCGAAAGTGCCAGCTGATTTGGGGTATTACGATTTGCGTGTACCTGAGACTCGTATGAAACAAGCAGAATTGGCGAAAGAGTATGGAATTGATGCATTTTGTTATTGGCATTATTGGTTTGGTAATGGCAAGCGATTACTTAACTTGCCTTTTGATGAAGTTGTTAAATCTGGTGAGCCAGACTTTCCTTTCTGTTTAGGATGGGCTAACCATTCTTGGTATAAAAAGTCTTGGGGTGGAAAAGGCAAGGATCAGTTGCTTATAGAGCAAGAATATCCAGGAGAAGAGGATTTCGTGTTGCATTTCAATACGATGCTTCCTGCCTTTAAGGATAAAAGATACTTTAAGCATGATGGAAAACTGGTATTTATCGTATATCGTCCGTTATTAATTAAGGATGTAAAGAACTTTATTAAAACTTGGAGACGTTTAGCCAAAGAAAATGGGTTGAATGACTTCTTCTTTATCGGCAAAGATATATATTGCGAAGAGAAAGACGCTATTTTAGAGGCAGGCTTTGATGCAGCATATGAAGATAATATTTTTGGTGTGCTTCATCGTGAAGCAAAGTATAAAAAAATAGCTCGTCTTTTGCTAAACAAGTTGTTGAAAAGACCAATGGTCTTCGAGTATAAGGAAGCAGTCAAATATATGCTTACCGATAGAGAAAAAGATGAGACTGTTTGTCCTTTGGTTACTCCAAATTGGGACCATTCGCCTCGCTCTGGTGCCAAAAATGCGATTTTTATTCATACGGAACCACGATATTTTCAGAAATTAGTGTCTGATGCTTGCGATATAGCGAACTCAAAAAAGAATGACATTGTTATTTTGAAGTCTTGGAATGAGTGGGGAGAAGGAAACTATATGGAGCCAGACTTACAGTATGGACGAGGAATGCTGGAGGCTCTCAAAAAAGGAAAACATTAATTGTAATTGGCTATGATAAAAGATTATTTATCGCATGAGGAATTCTTGGAACTAAAACGAAAATATACTGAGTTCAATAACAATTGCAAGGATTCTATCATTTATCATGTTGGTACTGGAGCAGGCTTGTATTCTGAGCTTGGCAGCATGTTGGAGTGTATGGTATATTGCTATATAAACAAGATTAAGTTTGTTTTGTATGCAGATGATGCTAATTTCTCTAATAATGGATGGACGGACTTTTTTGAGGAGTTCTGTGATATGAGCCACAATAAGTTGAACCATTCCTACAATTATAGATACAAGTCTCATTTCCGTTGGAAGGGATTGGTTATACCTAATCTCTTGTTTAGACGAATCATCATTCCTCAGATTTTAAAGTGTAAAGAGCATGTTACTTTTTTGACCCAAGACAAATTCAAGGAGATAGTTAGTCGCCAACTGAAAGAAACTCGATTTACTTGGACAGATTTTGACATTGTTGATGGTACAATACCCACAGATTATGCCAAACTTAGGAGATTGGCTCTTCGATATAATGAGGAAACACGTAATGAGATAGAAGGAAGAATCATGGAACTTAATTTGCCAGATCATTATGTTTCTGTACAGATTAGAGGAGGCGATAAGGCTATAGAATTTCAGGATGTTATGGATGCAGATTTCTGTCTAAAAAAGATAGATGAATCTAAATTTCCCGTAAATAACATTTTTGTTTTTACTGATGATTATCGCAATGTGGAGTATATCAAGAAAAACAGACCACAGTGGAATGTTTATACTTTGACTCGACCGGAGGAAAGAGGCTATTATAATAGTAGCTTTAATGAGCAATCTTGGGATTATCGTAAGGACAATTTGCTAAAGGTTTTTGCCATCGTAGAAATTTGTATAAATTCAGACTTACATTTTGGCAATAGACAAGCATGTATTAATCATATTATAAAGTCTGCACGTAATGGCAAGCCTTATTTTGAATTGGATAATGGTAGTTGTCATGTTAAAAAGTCTTTGTTCAAGGAGTTTGTAAGACGAGTTGTTTTGCGTAAAAAATACTATTAAACAAATGAAGAATATTCTTATACTTACAAAAATATATCCAGGGAAGGACCTTCCAAGTAATGATACTAAGGTCGTGCACTATTTTGCAAAGGAATGGAAGAAAATGGGATACAATGTATTAGTCATTCATAACTTAGTTTTGTTTCCTCCTTTTGTTTATTGGATTACAAGGATGTTTAGTTCTAAGCTTGCAGCCATTTTTGGCGCAGTGGTACCAACAGTAAATGATGCTAAAATCAAAGAGTATGAGGTTGAGGGAGTTGATGTGATTAGAATTCCTATAAGAAAATATATTCCCCATGGAATGTTTTCAGGGAAAGCTATTGTAAGACATTATGAAAAAGTTAAGTCTATTTTGAAAAGTAAAAAGTTTGTGCCGGACTTAATTATAGGTCATTGGTGGAATCCTCAATTACAACTCTTAGAGCATTTTAAGGAAGATTTAAATGTAAAGACTTGTCTTACTGTACATGATTTTAATAGTATACAGAATGTCGAGGTATATAAACAGTTATTTAAATCTGTAGATGTTTTTGGTATGCGTTCTAATCCGATAACCGGAACTTTTAAGCATAAGTTTGGCGATCATTATAAAACCTTCTTTTGCGCATCTGGTGTACCAGAACAATTTATTGTAGGGAATAATCATCGAGATTTTTCAAAACCGATAGAAAACTTCTGTTATGTTGGTACTATGATAAAGAGAAAATTTCCTTTTTCATTATTGCAAGCTTTAGAATTGATACATGATGATTTGGGAAACTTTAGAGTAGATTATGTGGGTGCTGGTGCTGAATTAAAACATATAGAGAACTACTTAGAGAAAAAAACTTGGAAAGATAATGTGATGATTCATGGCGCTATTCCAAGAATGCAAGTCTCTACTGTATTAAAAACATCAGATTGTTTTGTTATGATAAGTAAGAATGAAGCTTTTGGACTTGTTTATCTAGAGGCAATGGGGTGTGGTTGTATACCTATTGCATCTCGTAACGAAGGTATGGATGGTATTATTATTGATGGTGAAAATGGATTTTTATGTGAATCTGGTAATTATGAAGAATTGAGTCGTATTTTAATAAAAATGAATCGACTCACAGAACCAGAAAGACGTAGAATTTCTGATAATGCAGTAAAAACTGCAGCTTATTATACAGATTTTTTAGCTGCCAAAAGATATATTGATAATGTTATAAACTTTTTATGTT
>ERZ1023650.178-NODE-178-length-12987-cov-25.009202_pt1 | contig 12987 bp, 12 predicted proteins | sample MGYA00380337_ERZ1023650 | MGnify/ENA primary metagenome ERZ1023650 (study PRJEB33179, sample SAMN07449042) | human gut metagenome | biome: Human-gut; feature: Human associated habitat; material: Faeces | host: Homo sapiens | place: India:Kasaragod | collected...
ACCTCCAAGTCAGCCAAAGTAGGCCCTTAGCCTGCCCATTAAAGGGCTTACCTATTGGTTGGCTGACCGTGCCCGCTGGCGAGGTTGGCGCCCCCAAGGGCGCCAGTATAAATGCCGCCTTTGGCGGCGAAAACCGGACAACCGGGCTTCGCCCGAGGAAAACAGGCCAACCGCCCTGGCGGGCGTGGGAGATTCCCCCTTTGGTGGCTGGCGCCACCACTTTCCCCCCACTTCGTGGTGGGACTATGGATGCTTAGCCATGGAGCCATGTCTCTGCAGGAAAGCATAGAGCGATTTATTCTGTCCCCCGGATGGGGTGGCAAGGGAACACGATTCGCAAGGGAGCAAAGCAACCTGAGAATCGTGTGACACGCTTTCCCGTGGAGAAAGTTCGGCGCAGCCGGATAAGGGGGAGCCGCGCAGCGGCTAATCACCAGAATGCTAATCAAGCCCTGTGACACAGAAAGCCAATCCCGTAACGCTGACTTTATACTCATCGCCCGTAAGGGCGATACCACAACCCTCAGCCCAAAGGGCTGTCAAACTTACGAACCCTCCGGCCCATAGGGCCGGTCCATCTTAAGAACCTTCACGCCCGAAGGGCAATCCGCCACCTTCTGAACCCTACGAACCCTACGAACCCATTGAATCCGGCAGCCCATCACTTTGCCCCATTTCCATTCAGATGGTATAATATAGGCGTAATTGTGCGAAAAAACCGTACATGTAAATTTTCCCATCACCTGGGATGGGAATTCCGATTCAGGAAGGAAGAATGAATAATGGCAACAGCAATGGTAATTGGTGCCCAGTGGGGCGATGAAGGCAAAGGCAAGATCGTAGATTATCTGGCCGCAAAGGCAGACGTGGTGGTTCGTTCCCAGGGCGGGAACAACGCAGGCCACACAGTAGTCACCGGCGGCAAGGCATATCCTCTCCGCCTTATGCCAAGCGGTATCATGTATCCCGGCACCATCTGCATTATCGGTACCGGCGTAGTGGTGGATCCCAAGAGCCTTCTGGAAGAAATGAAACGGCTGGAAGACCAGGGAATCGATGCCCGCCATCTCCAGATTTCTACCCGTGCCCAGGTGGTTTTCCCCTACCATATCCGTCTCGATGAAGCGGAAGAAGCAAGGAAGGGAAGCCGCAAGATCGGCACCACCAAGAACGGCATCGGACCCTGCTATGCAGATAAGATCAACCGCATCGGCATCCGCATGTGCGACCTTATGGACAAGGAAACCTTTGCAGAAAAGCTGAAATACAATGTGGCCCAGAAGAATATGCTGCTGGAAAAGCTCTACGGCATGGAAGGCTTTGATTATGAAACCATGCTGGACGACTACCTGGGCTATGCAGAAAAGCTACGTCCCTATGTAAAGGATACGAACTACACCGTGCAGACCTTGGTGAAGGAAGGCAAGAACGTACTCTTTGAAGGCGCCCAGGCTTCCATGCTGGATTGCGACAACGGCACCTATCCTTTCGTTACCTCTTCCCATCCTACCGCCGGCGGTGCCTGCATCGGCGCCGGCATCGGACCTCATATGATGCAGAACATTTTCGGCGTAGTGAAAGCCTACAGTACCCGCGTAGGCCAGGGCCCGTTCCCCACGGAACTTCTGGATGAGACCGGAGACTACATCAGAAATACGGCTCACGAATTCGGCACCGTCACCGGCCGTCCCCGCCGTGTAGGCTGGCTGGACACCCGCGCTGTCCGTTACGCTGCTGCCCTGAACTCCTTCGACTACCTGGCCATTACCAGACTGGACATTCTGGACGATATGGAAGAAATCAAGGTCTGCACAGGCTATGAATACGAAGGCAAAGAAGTGGAAGAATATCCGGCTGACCTGAACTTCCTGGAAAAGATTACTCCTGTATACAAGACCTTCAAAGGCTGGAAACAGAAGATTTCCGACATCCGCAGCTACGACGAACTCCCGGCTCTCTGCAAGGAATACCTGGAAGGTATTTCCAAACTCATCGGCGTGCCCATCGGCATCGTGTCCGTAGGCCCCAGCCGTGAACAGACCATCGTGATTAAGGATGTATTCTGATATCCACTAAAAAAACGCTCCGAAAGGGGCGTTTTTTAGTGTCAAAATGGAGGGCGGGCTGTATTCCCGAAAGTAAGAGGGTTCAAAGGGTGGTGGTGGGCGCCTATGAATTGATAGAAAGCGCCCCTTCATAAAAAACCTTAACAACCGCCCTGGCGGGCGAGGAAATACATTCCCCCTTTGGTGGCTGGCTCAACCCTCACGCCCGTAAGGGCGTGTCAACCTTCGGGAATACTGGAAAGCACCGCCCCGGTCCCAGTCCCGATCCCGACCGCGCCACAGGCGCCCACTTCCACCCTCTGAACCCGGGCCACCCAGTGGCCCCCATGGGCGATACCACAACCCTTGGGCCCACAGGGCCCATCAAACTTAAGAACCTTTTTCCACAACCTTTCTACACAACCCACGGCGGAGCCGTGCCCCTTCGCGCCCAACAGGCGCGGCCCTCTCACGCCTTGGCCAGCACCAGGAAGATAAGCCCTGCCAGGAAGAAGAGGATATAGGCTGGCAGGCGGTAGTCGGTGTAGAAGGTATCCTCCTCCCGCTCCACTTCCTGATAGGGGCGGGCATGGAGATTTTCATAATGGCTTTCCGGAATGAGACCTTTATAAAGTTCCGACAGGTACTGGGCATAGGCCAGGGTTTCCTTGGAGAAGAACCAGAATACCGGCGTGTACAGCGGTGCCTTGTCCCGGGTACAGAGATAGGAAAGACTTTCGGTGATGAGGCTCTTTAAAATTTCATCGGGATTGTCCAGCTTCCTTTCCGCCTTGGCCGCCATATGGTCAAAGAGCTCGTGGCAGGCTTTGATTTTTTCTTCGGAATAAAGGAAGGGAAGATTGTCCGGCAGGAGGGATATGTCACCTACGCCCCTTCCGGGGTCCGCTTCTTTTTTCAGAAACTCCGGGAAATCCTTCTCCACCCTGTCGAAACCGGCGTATATGCTCAAAAGGGGAGGGTAGTCCCGGGCAAAGTCCTTCAGCACGAATCGGGCGATATAGAGGCGAAGCACTGCGTAATCGGCAAGGAAGCGGCACCAGCCTGCCCGGTCCCGTTCCAGCATGATGATCCTTTTCTTTTTCAGGAACAGACGGAAAATCATATGGAGCCCGTAGCTGCCCTGGGGCTTGGCCATGTAGGAAAAGAAGGCCCGCTGGCATATGGTGATGCCCATATTTTCCAGGTATTCCGTCATATCCATTAAAGAGACCTCCCTTTCTATCAGAGAAGCATGGATCCTTCAGGATCCATGCTTCTCTATTTTCCTATGTTCTCATTGTACTCCAGGCGTTTCGTTTTGGATAGTGGATTTACAGGAGCATCACCAGACAGCTCAGGGCCAGGCCGGTAAGCAGGGCAAAAAGAGAGGAATCTTCCACAGCTTCTTCTGCGAAAGCAGGAAGGGAAGGAGTAAATTTTCTGGCCCCCTGGCAGATGCGGCAGGGCGTAAGGGAGGAAAGCTTCACGGACAGGTGGGAAAGGAAAGCCTTTGTTTCAGCAGAAAGGTAGGAAATCAGTTTCCCATCGGCCCGGCATCCGGAAAGGGAAGCCAGGGCAGCCACCATTTTTTCCATAGAACCGCTGCAGGCTCTTTCCAGCTCATGAAATTCATGAAACCGCTGCTTCACCTTTCCTTCATCCGGCAGGGACCCTATGCCCAGAATCAGGGAAGACCCTTCCAGATTCTTCAAAAGAGACAACGTGCGAAGAGTAAGGGAAAGGTGGGACAACCCTTCCCGAAGGCCGCTGGCCATTTCATCCATGCAGCCGAAACCGCTGGGGAAACGGCGGATAGCCTTTTCAGCCAGGTAGAGGCGAAAGAGAATGTAGTCCCAAACCAGGCCATGGTCCCCAGGGGCGGCGGCAGACAGCAGACTGCCGGCAGGGGAAGTATAGGAAAGAAGCGCCGCTTCAATGACCCGGTATCCTTCGTATTCCATGTACTCTTTGTTATTCATAGCAAACCTCCCGTACTGCCCAAAAACTGTATGCCATGTTCTGATTTTATTATAAAGAAAATGTATAGAATAAATCCAATAAAAAATATCTATGATAACATAAAGATTATATTTTGCATCTTACCAGCTTTATTCTGCATTTCACCGGCAGATAGGAGGGCAATTCCTTCTGCCTGTAGTATAGCTTCCGAGAAGATATAATAAAAATAGGGGAATTTCATAATACATATGTGATTATTGTATGAGTGAGCTGGCGTACTGGGCCCCGCCGTGGGCTCATGACTATCGGCTGATCGCCTGGGCTGTATTTTAGTGCCGCAACTTCGTGGTGGGACTATGGATGCTTAGCCATGGAGCCATATCTCTGCAGGAAAGCATAGAGCGGCCTATTCTGCCCCCTGCATAGGGGGAAGTCCGGCGAAGCCGGATAGGGGGAGGCGAGCGTAGCGAGCCAATCAGCAGAATGCTTATCATACCATATGACATAGAAAGCCAATCCCGTAACGCTGACTTCTTATGGACAAGCCCCTTTGGGGCTTGAGGGTTCTAAAGTTTGACGGGGGTATCGCCCCGAGGGTTCTTAAGTTTGACGCGCCTCCGGCGCGAGGGTTGGGGTGGCGCCTCTAAATTTATAGAAGGCGCCCTCTTATGATAAAATCTAACAACCGGGCTTCGCTCGAGGGAAAACAGGCCGACCTCGCTACGCTCGAGGAAGTTTTCCCCCTTTGGCAGCTGGTGCCAACACCTTTCCAGCGGGGCGGGGGGGATCGCGAAGCGGTGGAAGGGGGCCGCCTGAAAGGCGGCACTATAAAACTGCGGCGAAGCCGCCACCACAACCCTCGGGGCCGAAGGCCCCGTCAAACTTAAGAACCTTAAGAACCTTCGGGCCGGAGGCCCGTCAACCTTCATGCCCGAAGGTGCGTCCAAAGGCGAAGCCGCCTTGAAAAGTATTGCCTTTATTCTCTCTATCGTGTAGCATAAATGGTGTGATATAATATAAGTCTTTGCAGGGAGGGAGACCATGGAAAATTGGAAGAATCGGATTTCCATAGCCATCACCATGGATGAAGAGGGGCTCACCCTTCATTCCGACGGAACAAGGAAGGAAACAAAGGCGCTGCTCACGGCGGCTCTCTGCTCTCTGCAGGGGATTCCCGAAGACCATGTACAGGACGTGGATGCTTTTCTTTCCGTGCTGGCCAGGTCCTACAGGGAAGATGGAAGATAAATCGGTTTCCGGGGGAAATGATGGAAGAAAAAGGGAATGCTTTAATCCAGGTCATTGAAAAGGACAAGGGAAGAATTGAAATTATCATAGACAAGGAGCAGTACAGGCCGCTGATGACATCCCTGTCCCAGGCCATGTGCGGTGCCTTTGACATAGCCGGCGAACATGACCGCCTGGTTTATCGTGCCATCCGGGAATTGACCCTGCGGGGCATCCGGGAAAGGAACGGCAGGCCCCATGGCGTGACCGGCGGCAGTAACAGGAGATAATCTATGGAAGAATGGACCATCAGGGCGGGGGAAGCCGGGAAGAGGCTGGACGCCTTTCTTATGGAAAGAAAGGGCTGGAGCCGGTCTTTTTTTATGAAAGCCCTGCGCACGAAAAAAATTAAAGTGAATGGGAAAAAAGAAGAGCCTTCCTACCGGCTTAAGGAGGGAGACAGGCTCCGCTCCTTTGTGCTGGATGAGAAAAGGCCTCTGCCGCTGCCGGATATTATCTATGAGGATGACCATATTCTGGCGGTCAATAAGCCGGCAGGCCTTCTTTCCCTGGATGTGACAGGAAAAACAAAGGACACCATGCTGGACCGGGTGAACTGTCTTCTGGCGGAAAGGGGAGAACCGGCGGCCTTCCCGGTGCACCGCATTGATTTCAATACCAGCGGCATCCTTCTTCTGGCTAAAAAGAGAGAGGACAGGGACCTGCTGGACCGTCTGATCCGGGAAAGGAAAATCAGGAAATCCTACCTCTGCGTGGCAGAAGGGCGGATGACGCCACCCAAAGGGCGCCTGGAGGACCAGCTTTTCAAGGATGCCAGAAAGAACCGGGTCTACGTGGTGGACCATCCGGTGAAGGGCTCCAAAACGGCGGTGACGGAATACGAAGTGAAATCCTACCGTCAGGGCCTTTCCCTGGTGGAATGCCATCTCCTCACCGGACGCACCCACCAGATACGCTGCCAGATGGCCCACGCCGGCCATCCCCTTCTGGGCGATGACAAGTACGGCTCCAAGGAATGGAATCGGGATAAAAAAGAAAGGCGCCAGCTTCTCTGCTCCTATAAGACCACCTTTGATTTCGAGGAAGAAGGGGGAGCCCTTTCCTACCTCTCGGGAAAGACCATCCGCCTTTCCCGCGTGCCTTTTGTGGAAAAGTATTTTAAGGGAGTGGAGATATAAGGCTGTTCTTACTGTATTTCCGAAAGCAAAAGGGTTCAGGCGCCTTTCGGCGCCCAGGTTCAAGCCGTCATCGGGCTGCCGCCCTTGACGGCTCCGGTTCCGCCCACAGAGCGGGCTGGTTCAGAGGGGAGTTTGAATGCCGCTGGCGGCAGCGCTGCCGCCAGTGGCGCCCTTTTTATATTTGCGGCGCGAGCCGCCACCACACCCTTTGAACCCGCCTGCCAAAGGCAGGCAGAACCTTCTGAACCCTCTGAACCCGGGCCACCCAGTGGCCCAAAGGTCCGGTCCCGCTGGCGCCATGACCCCGGCCGATGTATAATACCTGTTATACATATCAAATGATAAGGAGAGACGTATGGAAAATCGAGACAGTTTTAAATCCCGGCTGGGCTTCCTTCTGGTCAGCGCCGGCTGTGCCATCGGCATAGGGAATGTGTGGAAATTCCCCTATATTACTGGAGAATACGGCGGTGCCGTATTTGTCCTTTTTTACCTCTGCTTCCTTCTTCTCATGGGCATCCCCGTGATGACCATGGAGCTGGCAGTAGGCCGGGGCGGCAGGAAAAGCGCCGTCGGTGCCTACAGGAGCCTGGAAAAGCCGGGGAGCTTCTGGCACATTCATGGCTGGTTCTGCGTTCTTGGATGCTACCTCCTCATGATGTACTACACCACCGTATCCGGCTGGATGGTGGCCTATTTTTGGAAATTTCTCACCGGCACCTTCAGCAGCGTGTCCCAGGATGAGATACCGCAGGTCTTTACCGCCATGCTGGGAAGTCCCTGGGAAATGGGCATCTTCATGGCCCTCACCGTATTCCTGGGGTTTCTGGTGTGCGGACTGGGCCTTCACAACGGGGTGGAACGGATTACAAAGGTCATGATGTCCTGCCTCCTTCTCCTCATTGTGGTGCTGGCCCTTCACAGCCTGTTCCTGAAAGGCGGAGAGCCGGGCCTGGCCTTCTACCTCCTTCCCGACTGGGACAGGGCCGTGGAAGCGGGTCTTGGCAACGTGGCAGCAGCGGCCATGAACCAGGCCTTCTTCACCCTGTCTCTGGGCATTGGCGCCCTGGAAATCTTCGGCAGCTACATGACCGACGACTTCACCTTAACCGGCGAAGCGGTGCGCATTACAGCCCTGGACACCTTCGTGGCCCTCCTTTCGGGCCTCATCATTTTCCCGGCCTGCTTTGCCTATAACGTGCATCCCGACCAGGGCCCCTCCCTGATTTTCATTACCCTGCCGAAAATCTTTACCGACATGACTGCAGGCAGGCTCTGGGGCACCCTCTTCTTCGTGTTCATGACCTTTGCCAGCTTCTCCACGGTGACGGCGGTATTTGAAAACCTCATTGCCTGCGCCATGGATAATTTCGGCTGGACAAGAAAGAAATCAGTGCTGGTGAATCTTGTCATAGTATTCCTTTTCTCCATTCCCTGCGTCCTGGGATACAATGTACTCTCCGGCATGCATTTCATCGGAGGAAGGGACGTGCTGGACAGCGAAGACTTCCTGGTCAGCAATCTCCTCCTCCCCGGCGGTGCCCTGGTGTACCTCCTCTTCTGCGTTACCCGCTTCGGCTGGGGCTTTGACAATTACATCAAAGAAGTCAATAAAGGCAGCGGCATGAAAATGCCCCGCTGGATGAAACCCTATTTCCAGTTCATCCTCCCCGTCCTCATCCTGGTCATTCTGATCCGCGGACTTATGTGATATACGCAAAAAGCGCCCTCCGGGGCGCTTTTTGTATGTCCCGGTGTGGCCTGTCATTGCGGCGCAGGGGACCGCGAACAGGGGGCCAAAAGTAAATCCCGTAACGCTGACTTTATAAGCATTGCCCGTTAGGGCAATCCACTCCCCTCAGCGCCGCAGGCGCTGTCGCCCCCCTGAGCGAAAGCGAACATAACCCTTCTACACAACCCGCGGCGAAGCCGCGTCCCTTTTTTTATAATTTGCGGCGCGAGCCGCCACCACACCCTTTGAACCCGCCTGCCAAAGGCAGGCAGAACCTTCTGAACCCTCTGAACCCGGGCCGCCCAGTGACCCCATAAGGATATCATTGTTTTTCTAAAAAGGCTGTCTTTGTATCATAAAGTACCTTGACTTTTGTTGTATAAAGGTATACTATAAATTTGCTGATGCGAAATAGTGTACAAGAAATTCAAGCTTATTTATTTCTTATCTTCATACCTTAAGGAGGGCTATGATGGACGCAAGAGAAAATGCTTATGTTTTATGGTTTGATGAACTGCACAGAAAGGATGTAGCACTGGTAGGCGGGAAGTCTTCTTCCCTGGGTGAACTGACCACCTCCACTGGTGTTCCCGTTCCCTACGGATATGCTACCACAGCTCATGCATACCGCTATTTCATGGAAACCACGGGACAGAACAAGAAGATCCATGAACTGCTGCAGGATCTGAAGGACGTGGAAGATTCTGTGGAACTTCATGAAGTCTGCACCAAGATCCGTGAAAGCATCGTTTCCGCTGAAATGCCGGAAGACCTGGCCAAAGCCATCGGCGACGCTTACGAAGAACTGGCTAAAAAAGTGGACCAGGAAAACCCCTATGTGGCTGTCCGCTCTTCTGCCACTGCCGAAGACCTGCCGGATGCTTCCTTTGCAGGCCAGCAGGATACCTACCTCAATGTCACCGGCCGTGACATGGTAATCCGCAAGGTGAAGGAATGCTACGCATCCACCTTTACCGACCGTGCTGTATACTATCGCGCAAAGAAACATTTCGACCATGAAAACGTAGCCCTTTCCGCTGCTGTCCAGATGATGGCCGATTCCAAGGTAGCCGGCGTCATGTTCACCGTGAACATTGCCAACGGCGACGATTCCTGCGTCATGATCGAAGGCTCCTGGGGCCTTGGGGAATACGTGGTCCAGGGCACTGTGACACCGGATAATTTCATCGTCAACAAAGCAGACCTTACCATCAAATCCCGCATTGTGAATGAAAAGTCCATCGAACTGGTGCGTAAGCCCGGCGGCGATGTAGAAGAAAGAAAGGTGCCCGAAGAGCTGGCTAAATCCCAGGCTCTCACCGATGACCAGGTAGTGAAACTGGCAAGCTATGCCAAGGCCATTGAAAAACACTATGGCTGCTACATGGATATGGAATGGGCTGTAGACCACCAGGACCGCATCTGGATCCTCCAGGCTCGTCCGGAAACTGTATGGTCCAAGAAGAATAAAGAAAAGAAAGCTGGAAATGGAGAAGTGAAAATGACAACTGATCACAAGGTACTGGTTAAAGGTCTTCCGGCAAGCCCGGGAATGGCAGCAGGCAAATGCCACGTAATTACAGATCCGAAAGATATTGATGAATTCCAGGAAGGCGAAGTCCTTGTTACCACCATGACCTCCCCGGACTGGGTACCGGCCATGAAGAAGGCTGTTGCCATTGTAACCGATGCCGGCGGCATGACCTGCCATGCATCCATCGTTTCCCGTGAACTGGGCATCCCCTGCGTGGTAGGCACCAAGAGCCGCAGCGTGGAAGCCACCAAGGTACTGAAATCCGGTCAGGACATCACCATTGATGCCCAGAACGGCGTAGTTTATGAAGGCATTGTAGAAGACCTGGTGAAGAAGGACGAACCGAAACAGGCAGCCGGCGCAGCAGGCACCACGGTTGTGGCAGCTGAATACTTCGCACCCACCGGCACCGGCGTCATGATGAACCTGGGCGATCCGGACTTGGCTGACAAATACGCAAGCCTCCCCTGCGACGGCATCGGCCTGATGCGTGAAGAATTCATCTGGACCACCTTCATCCATGAACATCCGCTCTACCTCATCGAACAGGGCAAACCGGAAAAAGTCATCGACATGCTGGCCGAAGGCATTTCCAAAGTATGCCGTGCTCTGGCTCCGCGGCCCGTGGTACTCCGCTTCTCCGACTTCAAGTCCGGCGAATACAGAAACCTCAAAGGCGGCGACAAATACGAACCGGTAGAACCGGCTGACCTCCTGGGCTGGAGAGGCGCATCCCGCTACTACGATCCCAAGTACACCGCAGCTTTCCGTCTTGAACTGAAAGCAGTCAAGAAAGTCCGTGAAGAATACGGCCTGAAGAACCTGAACTGCATGATCCCCTTCTGCCGCACCGTAGCAGAAGCAGCCAAAGTCACTGCCATCATGAAAGAAGAAGGACTGGAAAGAGGTCCGGACTTCAAACTCTTCCTCATGGCTGAAATCCCGTCCAACATCATTCTGGCTGACCAGTTCAACCAGTACATCGACGGCTACTCCATCGGCTCCAACGACCTGACCATGCTCATCCTGGGCTGCGACAGAAACAACGACACTGTGTCCGCCCTCTTCGATGAAAGAAATCTGGCCATCAAGAGAGCTGTCCGCCACCTCATCGCCACCGCCCACAAAGACGGCAAGACCGTTTCCATCTGCGGCCAGGCACCTTCCGTATATCCTGATTTCACCGAATTCCTGGTAAAGAGCGGCATCGACTACGTATCCGTCAACCCGGATATGGTGAAGGCCACCAAGAGAAATGTGGCCCGCATTGAACAGAGACTCATGCTGGACGCTGCTACCGGAAGAGGTCTGAAAGAAGTAGAAGACTACAACTGGTAATCAGGCCAGATTCCGCAGCCTGACGAATATGACGAATATTCTGTAAGCCGGGGCTGCTCTGCAGCCCCGGTTTCCTGTTACAGCGAAAAGAAAGGAGTCAACATGCAGCTCACCAGCCGCCAGAAAGAAATTACCCGCATTGTGCGGGAAAACGGCCCCATCACCGGTGAAATGATTGCAGAACGGCTTCACGTGACCAGAAGCGCCCTTCGCGGCGATCTGGCAGTCCTTCTTTCGGGAGAAGTGATTGCTGCCAGACGCCGTCTGGGCTACTACTACCTTGGCGGCGGAGAGGACCCTGCAGCAGCAGAAATCCGCTCCTGTACCGCCGAAGCCTGTATGTCCCGCCCCGTCCTGGTGAATGCCGATTCCAATGCCTACGATGCCGCTGTCCTTCTTTTCACCGAAGACATAGGCACCCTCTTCGTAGGAAAAGAAGACGACGTACTGGGCGTGGTATCCCGGAAAGACCTTTTGAAATCCGCCATGGGCCGGGAAGACCTGGCCAAAGTGCCTATTTCCATGGTCATGACATCCCGCTCCAAAATGATTTACGCAGAGCCCGACGAAGACATGGTTTCCATTGCACAGAAACTCATCGATTATGAAATCGACTGCCTGCCCGTGGGCACCTTCAGAGATGTGGAGGGAGAAAGGAAATTCCAGCTGAAAGGCCGGATTTCCAAAACCAATATTACCCGCCTTTTCCTGGAACTGGGAAAAGGCAGAAGATAAGGAGGCTAAGCCCTTGAATAAAATACCGGAAGTCTATGTGGTTTCTGATTCCCTGGGCGATACGGCAGAAAGCGTGGCCAAAGCCACCATCAGCCAGTTTGATGAAGACATAGACATTGTGCGGGTCCCCTTCATCCGCCATGCGGAACAGATACAGAAAGTCATAGAAGAAGCAGCCCAGCATCACGCCGTGGTCTGCCACACCCTGGTGAGCCCGGAACTCCGCCAGACCTTTGAAAAAATGGCAGAAGCCAAAAACGTACGGTATGTGGATATCCTGGGACCCATGATGGACATGGTGGGATCCATTTCCAGCACCAAACCCAGAATGAAACCGGGCATTATCCATAAACTGGATGAAGAATATTTCCGCAAAGTGGAAGCCATCGAATTTGCGGTGAAATACGACGACGGCAAAAACCCTGCCGGCTTCTCCAAGGCCGATGTGGTTTTGATCGGCGTGTCCCGTACCTCCAAAACGCCGCTGTCCATGTACATGGCCCACAAGAAGTACAAAGTAGCCAACCTTCCCCTGGTACCGGAAGTGCCGCTGCCGGAAGAAATCTTCCACATTCCGCCTTACCGCATTATCGGCCTCATCATTGACCCCTACAAACTCAATACCATCAGAAGCGAACGAATGAAAGCCCTGGGCTTCTCCGGCACTGCCAACTACACCGACATTGCCCGCATTGAAGATGAACTCTCCTACGCCAAGGAAGTCATGCGCCAGCTCCACTGCATGGTTATCGACGTATCCAACAAGGCCATCGAAGAAACGGCCAGCCGCATCATGGCCATCGTCCAGAGAAACAAAGAACTCTACGGCGATAAATACTGACAGGGAAAAGACTGCAGAGACAGAAAACTCTGCAGCCTTTTTTGAGTCCGTGCTTCGCTGACGGGCTTGAGGGTTCTAAAGTTTGACGGGGCTATCGCCTCGAGGGTTCTTAAGTTTGACGCGCCTCCGGCGCGAGGGTTGTTGTAGAGCGCCTTTAAATTATAGAAGGTGCCAGTTTGTATAAAACCTTCACAACCGGGCTTTCGCCCGAGGAAAAACAAGCAAATCGGGCTTTGCCCTAGAGAATGCGTTTCCTCCTTTGGTGACGAGCGCAGCAAACCAATGATCAGAATGCTTATCATGCCATATGGCACTGAAAGTAAATCCCGTAACGCTGACTTTATGTTCATCGCCCGTAAGGGCGATACCACAACCCT